>JAEEGG010000359.1_pt1 | contig 167852 bp, 148 predicted proteins | sample 9134161 | NCBI WGS metagenome assembly JAEEGG01 (sample SAMN16246543, study PRJNA631951) | gut metagenome | biome: gut microbiome; feature: rumen; material: CR-attached | host: Bos | place: Iran: Karaj | collected 2018-10 | reverse complement strand
CCGTGACTTCAGGGAGAATCGTCGGGGTGGTGAAGGACTTCCATTTTTCCGATATGCGCAACGCCGTTTCACCGCTTATTATGGAATATGCACCAGAGGCACAGCCGAATATCGTGGTGAAAATCGCTCCCGAAAACCGGCAACAGACTTTGGCATACATTCAAGAAGTGGTGCGTCCGTTCAATTTTACTGATGTGATTTCCTGTTCGTTTTTGGGCGAGAAAGAACTTTACCGCGAGGAGCGTCAGGTTGGGCATTTGTCGTTGTTGTATTTCCTTGCGGCGATGTTGCTTTCGCTGTTCGGCTTTTTCGGGGTCATTTCCTATCATCTGCATCAGGAGGAGGTCAACATGGCCGTGCGCAAGGTGTATGGAGCCACCAACCACGAAGTGATGGCGCATTACCTGAAAACCAAGTTGCGGTTGTATGTTTTGCCGATTCTTGTGGCCACTGCCGTTTCGGTGTATTTCTCGCTGCACTGGCTGCAAAATTTTGCCAATCATGTGTCCGTTCCCCTTGTCCTGACGGTGGGTTTGTTTTCCATTCTTGCTGCATTCGTTCTGCTTTCCTTAATCACTTCGGGCGTGGTGCAGACGGTTTGCAGCCGAAAGATTACTGACGTTTTGCAGAAGTGATGATGGAGTTTTTAGTTATGTCGCGAAAAAAATGTATTTTTGCGTTCAGTAAACTTGAAAAACTATGGAAAAGCCCGAAAAACGCCTCTTCACAGCAAGCGAATACATGAAAGAGGAGTATTGCGCAAAGATTGTGCGCATTGGCGAGATGAAAGGGATTGAAGGCTCGGATTTCCTCGTGCAGACCTTTGTGGACGGCTTCAGCATTGTAGTGCAGAAAGGGCAATTCACGGAGGGGGAGCCAGTCATCTATTGCATGAACGAGACTGCGCTGAACAAGGATTTTCTGGCCGCCAACAACCAGTTTGAAATCGGCCTCGCCGAAATGAACGCCAATGCAAAAGAGGTGATGGCCTTGAAGGAGGAAGGCAAGATTGATGAAGCCAAAAAACTCGTGGGCTTTTTCAACAAGCACGGACGCGTGAAACTCATTAAGTTGCGCGGCTGCCCTTCGTATGGTTGTATCTTCAAGAAAGATTCGCTTGTGCGGTGGAAAAAGAAACTGGCCGATGAGGATCTTGAAAGCTATTTCACCGTCGACGAAAACGGTATCGAGCATCCGTTTTCGTTCGATACGATAGCAGGGGAATTGTTCGCGGAGGCTTATGTACCGCCCATCCAGTTCCCGAAAGATGCGACCAAGCGCGAGAAAAAACGCGAAAGAGGTATCAAACGTTTCAAACGCATCATCCCGGGCGAGTTTTTGCTTCACTACGACACGACCCAGCTGCAAAGCAGTTTGTGGCGTTTCGAGCCTTCGACAAAAGTTACCATTAGCGTCAAAATGCACGGAACCAGCGTGATAGTGGGCAATGTGTTGACCAGAATTCCTGTACCGATGACCTCGGCGGAACAATGGTTCAATAAGAAAGTGAAAAAAGAGCTTAAACACCTTGGCAAGCAGTACGTCAATCCCTATTGGGGCAAGGCAAAGCAGGAAAAGCAAAGCAAGTCATTGAACGACAAGAAAATTGCCGATTTCAGAATCGACTACGGCCCTGTGTTTTCGTCACGGACGGTCATCAAGAATCAGTTCGACTCGAAATATGGCAGTTTCACGACGGGTTTCTACGGTCAGGACATTTGGACTGAGTATGGCAACCTGATTTTCAAATATTTGGACAAAGGCATGACACTCTATGGCGAGATTTGTGGCTATCTCACCCAGTCGGACAGCATGATTCAGGGCGGTTATGACTACCGCTGTGACCACGGCAAGAATTTCCTCATGCCGTATCGCATCACCGTGAAGCCCGTAAACGGCAAGAAAGAGGAGTGGAATGTACAGCAAGTTTATGATTGGACGGTGAAGCTCATGGAAGCGCATCCCGAAATCGCCGAGCGGTTGAAACCCATCCCGATACTCTATCACGGCGCCATTGCCGACCTCTATCCCGACATTCCCAACGATGCCAACTGGGGCATGAATTTCCTTGAACATTTGGCCAACGATGTCGAGCATTTCGGAATGGAAAAGAACGAACCGTTCTGCAAGAATAAGGTACCACGCGAGGGCATCTGCATCCGCATCGATGACGACCCTGTGGCCGAATGTTTCAAACTGAAGACTTTCGCTTTTTTGAAGAAAGAGCAAACGGAGATTGATGCTGGCAATGTAAACATTGAGATGGCCGACGCTTATGTAAATACCGCTGATGCAGCGAGTTGAGTTTTTGCTCCAAATGCTTGAAAATCCAACGACGAAAGCAAAATGTTTTGTATCTTTGCGCAAATTTTAGCGAAACGAAAATGCATAGAAAACTAATTCTATCCATAATTTGCCTTTTAAGTCTGACTTTCAGCGTGTTTGCGCAGCAGAAAGGGCAAATTACAGGCATTATCAAGGATGCCGAAACGAACGAAACCTTGATTGGCGTTTCCATTTATGAGGGGAAACTGCAGATAGGCACCACGACGGATGAGAAAGGTCACTACGAATTGGAACTGCCTTTCGGCGAACATTATTTGCGCATTTCGTATGTGGGTTATACGACCGTTGAGAAAAAGGTGAGTGTTGTGAATAAACCTGTGACACTCAATGTGAAACTTCATACTGAGTCGGAAAAACTCTCTGAGGTGGAAATCTCTGGTGAGCGCAAGGACCGTAATGTCTCGGTTATGGCGATGAGTGTGCAGACGTTGGATATGATTACCATCAAGAAAATCCCTGCGTTTATGGGAGAGGTGGATGTCATCAAGTCGATACAACTGTTGCCGGGTGTGCAGTCGGCTTCGGAAGGCTCGTCGGGTTTCAGCGTTCGTGGTGGTGCCACTGACCATAATCTTATTCTTTTGGATGATGCTCCGATTTACAATGCTTCTCATTTTCTCGGCTTTTTTTCCGTATTCAATAACGATGTGGTAAAGGATGCTACGCTTTACAAGGGCGACATTCCTGCCAATTACGGAGGACGACTTTCGTCGGTTCTTGATGTTACTGTAAAAGATGAGATGCCGAAAAAGTTTGGAGGTCAAGGAGGAATAGGATTAGTGACGAGCCGTTTGATGCTCGAAGCCCCGCTTTTTGAACAAAAGACCTCGGTAATGTTGGCAGGTCGTTCCACATACGCAGGCCTTATTTTGCCGTTCATGGGAGAAGACCTGAATAAATCCAGCATTTATTTCTATGATTTGAATGCTAAGGTGACGCATAAGTTCGATAAGAACAATCGCCTTTATGCGTCGGTTTATCATGGTAATGACAAGTTTTCGATGCAGGAAATGATAGGTATGAGTTATGGAAATAGCAGTGCTACAATCCGTTGGAATCATATCTTCTCTGATAGGCTGACATCCAATTTGTCTCTTATTGGGTCAAAATACAAGTATTCTATAGGATTGCGGTATGATCCCTACGATTTTAACGTAAAGGCGGGTACCGAAGCGGTCAGTATGGTATACGACATGATAATGTTGTGGAATGACAAGCATGTTTCTCGAATGGGATTGTCTACAGGTTTCCAATCTTATAAACAAGGTGAGATTGATGACAAGGGAGGTGCTTTGGCACAATACCTTCAGGTCGATCAAACTAAGTCGGTTACCCGAAAGGCATTGGAACATGCGTTGTATTTTACGCACGACTATACTCCCTCGCCTCGGTTTTCGCTTCGATTGGGCATGAGACTGTCATGCTTCCAAAACATCGGCGAGGAGGAGTTGTATATTTTTAATAAATTCTATAATGTTATTGATTCTATCCATTATGGGAAAGGGGAGATATTCAATACCGAGATTAATCCAGAACCTCGCCTGGCTGCGATGTATAGGATAGATGAGAAATCATCAGTAAAAGCTTCTTATTCCAGGACGGTGCAGTATGCGCAGATCTCGTCGTCAGCGACAGGTGGTTTGCCATTTGATGTTTGGTTCCCGACCAGCCCAAATGTGAAGCCTCAAAAATGCGATCAGTTTGCCTTGGGCTATTTCCGCAATTTTCATAACGATGCCATCGAGACTTCTTTTGAGGTGTATTATAAAGATTTGAAAGATGTCATTGATTTTAAGGACAATGCCATAACTTACGGCTATCTTTTGATTGATGGAGAGTTGCGTGCGGGTAAGGGTCGTGCATACGGTGCAGAGCTGCTTGTCAGGAAAAACATTGGCAAATTTACGGGGTGGATATCTTACACGTATTCCCGCTCGTTCAGAAGTATCAAGGGAATAGATGGAGGGCATGAGTATCGTTCACCTTACGACAGGCCTCACAACATTGTCCTTGTTGCCAATTACGATTTTACACCTCGCATCAGTGTGGCAGCCAACTGGATTTACAGTACAGGCAAGCCTGTCACCTATCCATACGGACAATACACTATTGATGCGGTCACATACGCCGTTTATAATGGCAAACGCAACCAGAGCCGTTATCCCGACTATCACCGTTTGGATTTGTCGTTTACCTATAAGTTAGGGAAATTGGATAATAAAAAGTGGCAAAGCGAGCTTAACGTTTCGGTTTATAATGCCTACTGCCGACATAACACTTGGGCCATCATTTTCGACCAGGATAAGTACGGAGGTATAGTGACCAAGAACATGTACCTGTTCTCTGCGGTGCCTTCCATCTCATACAACTTCAAATTCTGAATACTGTGAAATTGAATAGAAAATTGTTGGCTTTTATGGTTCTGGGGCTGTTTTTGGTTTCCTGTACGGAAGAGATTGTCATTGATTTGGAAAAAGGCGACCCGATGATAGGGGTGGAGGCCTATTTCTCCAACGAGTTGAAGAGTCATGAAGCTATTTTGAGCTATACCGCCGATTTTTACAACAAGGATGAAATTCGGTATATTAGTGGTGCTACGGTATATGTTACGGATGGTGTGGACACGATGTTTTATTATGAGGATGGAGAGAGGTTGGGACATTATCTTACCGAACCTGTGGCGGGAAAGAAAAACACGTTGTATCGTTTGTGCGTTTTTGTGCCAGAGCCCGATAGCCATGTGGTCCATCTTTTTGCCGAGAGCATATTACCTGACAATGTGGAAGTGATAGACAGCATTGTCGTTAAGCCATATAACGGAGTCGATGATACGGTGCCGTCGACCATTTTTTATGATACGATAGAGTGGGTCTATCCCTATTTCCAGAGTCTTCCTGACCCCAATATCATTTACATTCCGTCGATTTACAAGAACGATACCTTGTTGACCGATACATTGACGCAGCGCCCCATGATTCCTGTGGGAGGTTATGCAGGTTTTTACATCAACGGCCCCGAAATGCAGGCTGACAATAAGGAAATTCCGGTCTATGCCTTTAGAAAGAGAGATTTGAAGAAGGGTGACCATATTCGTGTGGATTTGAGTAGTATTCCTATAGAGTACGTGTATTATTACTATAGTTTGATGATGTCGATGGGCAGCAACCCAATGATGGGCGCACCGTCGAATGTTTCCACCAACATTCAGCCTGAGGGATTGGGTGTAGGTTGGTTTATGACATCTTCCGTAGTTTCAGTTGAGACCATATTCAAAGATGAATGATTCGATAATTCTTTTGTAAGTTATAAATTATTAGATGGTATTTAAAATCTGATGAAAAAAATGAAAAACATTAAGTGGTTGCTGGGATGTCTTTTTTTGCTGTCTATTTCTGCGTGTACAGAGGACATTGTCATAGATGCGCCTTCAAGTAAAAAAGTGCCTGTCGTTGAAGGAACTATTACGAATGAATACAAGCAGCATGAGATTATTCTGAGTTATTCGTCGCCATTGTATTCACATGAGCGCGAGATGATTCCTAATGCAGAGGTATACATAGTTGGGGGGGGAGACACAATTTATTATTATGAGCAGGAAGACAATCCGGGACATTATTTGACGGAGCCCGTAGCGGGAGTGAAGAACCGGCGTTATCATTTGGAAATCAATGTTGCAGAAAACACTTGGTATACATTGCCTATTCGAATGACGACCGAAGTGAAAATGCCGAATAATGCTGCTGGTATTGATTCGATAAAGTTGTTACCTAAGCATGATGAGAACAATATTCCCTTGGTTGACGACTCAGCAGCGGTTTGTATATGTCCTTATTTTCAGACCCTTCCTGATTCGTCCATTGTTTATAATGTTATGTTGTATCTCAATGGCGTCCGTTTCAAGAATCGCCCTTCCCAGCTTTTCCAATTGTTCCCGATGAAGGGTTATGCAGGCTATTATTTCAATGGTCCTGAGATGTTGAAAGACAACATCGAGATACCCGTTGGCATTATGAACAAGTCCTATATGCACGAAGGTGATACCGTGAAAGTGAAAATGTACAGCATTCCGAAAGAGTATATGTATTATTTGATGAACCAAAAGCTATCCATTGGTGTCAATCCTATTATGGGAGCTTTTCCGGCAATGTTTTCCAATATCCTTTCCGATTGTGATGCAATAGGTTGGTTCAGTGCTCTTTCTGTGATTGAAGGCGAAGCGATTTATCACGAATGGTGATAAATGGTGATAATGAGTTACATGTAAAGACAAATCCTGTTTTCTCTTGAATAAAACGAAAGGCGACCTCGAAATCAAGGTCGCCTTTCTGTTGAAAGTAATGTGTGTGAGGCTTACTTCACCACAACCTTCTCCACGCGCACTTGCGTGCCGGAGGTGAGGCGGAGGAAGTACACGCCTTGGGTCATGCCGTTGACATTGATTTGTTCAGTGCCTTGGGCGTCGCCGCTGACCACCATCTGACCCATGCCATTGTACATCACATAGTTGTATTCGGCATTGCCGCCGCTGATGTAGAGGATGCTGTTGGTGGGGTTAGGATAGATGGCGAATTCGGTAGCATTTTCGTCGATGCTCATTTCAGCCTTCACATCAATGCATTCTGGGAAGGAACTGCCGTCCTCGTAATTAGCAACGATGCAGTAGGTGAAATGGATCTCGGAGTACACTTCGTCGGTGTAGATGGCTTCGTAGACTTCGCCGATTTCAAGACCGTTGCGGAAGATGGTGTAGCTGGTAGCACCTTCGGCAGCATTCCAAGTCAGGATGACGGAGCCGATTTCCACTTCGGCATTGAGGTTCTCAACAGGACCGTAGTTGCCGATGGGTTCAGCACCAGCGCAGTTGCAGTCGAATTCATAGAGCACGCCGGAGTGCAGGTTGTTGCCTTGGTAGATCATTGTGCCGTCTTCGTATTTCACTGTGAAGGAGCACTCGCTGTCCCAGCTACCTGTTGTCCATGACAGAGTGACGTGGACGCCGTTGCCGATTTCAATGGTAAACGAAGACGAGTTTCCTGTGCAAGTAAGGTTCTGCGAAGGTGTGCCATCGCCAAAACTCACAGTCAAGCTGGCACCGTTCCAACCGTCACCATAGCTGTCGGCGAGGTCGAAGATGACGTTGCAGCTGTTTTTCAGGGTGAGGCTGCCTTCAATGGTCAGGCCGCCGTCGGCATTCATGACGAAGTTGAGCGGAATCTGTTCGGTTTCAGGGCAAGTCGGGTCAATGGCGATATGGAACACACAAGAGGCAATGCCATCGGGGTCAATGGTGCCGAACTCAACATTTTCGTTGAGCAAAGTAACATATTCGTTTTCGCAGGCAATGGTGGCAATGGCATTGGTGGCCATGTAGTGTCCGATGTTATTGAATTTAGCAACGATAACCAGTTCTTCACCAGGAACAAAGCCGCCAGCCCATTCAGTGCCGCCGAAGTCGAGGATGGCTTGACCAGCGGTGATGATAGCTCTGCCGCTCCACATCTCTCTGCCACATTGCATGGTGACATCAATCTGGAAACGGGTACCGTCTTCAACGCCTTCAGCAACGATGAAGCTGAAAGCATCTTGCAAAGTGACAACCTCTTCAGCAGCAACCACACCAAATTCGGCTGTGCCGTTGATGATGCTCAAGCGGTCGTCGGCGCAGTTCAAGCTCACGGTAGTGACACCTTCAGTTGGGTCAACACCGACATTCTTGAAGCTCATGGAGAGGCTTGTCTCCACATTGACAGGGGCGAAGTTAGGCGAATAATTGTTCACAGTGATGTAAGGACCTTCAGCAGGCAGCACCTCTATGTTGGTGATTACGGTTGTTTTGTTGAACCCCATCACGGTAAGGGTGGCGATACCCACGTTGCTCATCGGGGCGAAGGTGAGGGTGCAACTGCCGTCCTGGATGTATTCAGAGGCAATCACTTCGCCGTCCATCATCAAGGTAGCGATGCCAAACGGGGTGTTTTCGGCAGTGATTTCAAGTTCGCTCATGCCGAGCATCAGTACGCCAGGTTGGATGGTAAGGTTCATGCTCTCAGGATTGTCAGTTCGCATCATCAGGCTGGGGTCGCCGAAAAGAATCCAGGTGTCGTGAGTGTCATAACCTTGACTACCGCTCATGTCGATGACATTCATGTTTCCATTGATTGACGAGCCGCCCAAAGTGTGGTTGAATTGGTCTACGGAACGCCATTCGCAGAGGATGTCAACCATCTCATCTTGGCCGTACATAGGCGGAATCCAAGGCTGCGACATCCAGCTGAACATGCCGCCGATGGCGCCGGTAGGCACACCCGTGGAGTTGTCGGTGGCACGCATCCAAGCCTCGGCGAAACATTCGCTGTTGGCACCGCCATAGTTGAATTTGCCGCACAAGCAAGCCACTGACCAAACGACAGGCCACATGTTGTCGTTGACCAAAGCGTTGACATGGCTGACACTGTAGTTGGCCACACCCCAGCTGGTCTCCGAACCGTGGTTGCAATAGTTGATGATGCTCACACCGTCATTGATGGTGTTGCTGATGGAAGTTGTGCTGGCACCGCCGCCACCACCGTGCAGTTCGGTAACGTGTTCGTAGGTGTAGTGCTCAAGGGTGTCGCGGATTAAGTCGATGTGCTGATAGTCGTCTTCACCGTAGTGACCGCTACCTGCACCGATGTAACCGATACCTAAGCCCTTGTCGACCCATGTAACGTCGCTGGTGGCCTTCACTGGACCGTCGTTGTTCAAGTCGCGTTCATAATAGATGACCTTGTTCACTTGTGAAGCCACATGCGCATCAGTCTGGACGGAGAAACGTCCGACGAGGACTTCCTCATAGCGGTCTGAACCTTCCAACTGACCGAACCAGTTGTCTGAACGCTCGCCACTGACCGCGTGGGGCGTGATGTGCTCGTAGTCACCGACGAACAGCACGTACACAAGGTTGCGCTCAGGGTCGGTGTAGATACTATTGATGTAGTTCTTGATAGTGTTGTCGTTGTTGCCACCGACTTCACTCACGCTGACCATCGTGGTAGGACGGCCTGATTGGTTCTTCCAGTCCACAAAGGGCTGCATGCCAGCCATGAACTGGTCGGCGCAAATGACCAACATTTCGCCACGGTCTTCGATGAAGGTGTACTTTGCATTGTTTTCCTTGTAGTTGATGAAGCGGCGACCATAAGTGGCCTTCATTTCGGGAGAAACCTTGGCATCGGCTTTACGGGCGGCTTTGGGATTCACACCATTGTCACTCACCTTGTTCATTGCGAGGGTCAACTGATGATAGACGCGCAAGGTCTTCGTCATGGGATTGTAGTTGAAGGGCGTCACCATGATGTTCTGACCACGGAAATCGCGGATGATGTAAGGCATTTCAAGATGAGCTTGCACAGCCGGATAGAAAGCATTCTGGCTGTACATCTCGCCATAAGTGTAGGGCACGCTTTCAGGGTCGATCTGACGGCTGAAGTTGCCTTTGGAAGGAGCTACTTCAACGTTCTCATAATCAATGAAAGCACTCTTGATTACGCTGACCTCCATCTCGGCCATGTCGCCGATAATGGTAGGAACAGGGAATTGGGGAAGGTCGGGAGCACCGGCTTCGAGCATGGTGGCCATCTTCGGGACGGAAATGACCTGCTGAATGCCGTTGGGTGTGCTCACCCTTGTCATGGAGAATCCGCTCAGCGAGAAGTCGACGACGACTTGTTGCTCACTGCTCGAAACCAACTTGACCTGTGGAGCGGCGGGCGTGTTGCCGTTGATGCCGACCCACTGCTGGGCCATCGTCACGATGGACATGGCCACAAACACGAGGGAAAAAAATACTTTTTTCATGTGATTTTGATTAGTAATGAATGATAATGTCTTAAAAACGGCAAAAATACGAATCTTTTTCAGTTAATAAGGTGTTTTTCAATAGAAATATTTTCCACTCCACTTGTTGAATTTTGTGTACCTTTGCCGCCTGATTAAAAACTAAACTATGGGATTCTTCTTAAGATTGATATTGACAGGGCTGGGCTGGTCGTTTGGCGGCCCTTTGGGAGGCATCATCGGCTATGCCATCGGTAGTCTTTTCTCGGGTAATAGGCCGAGAGTTATCCGATCGGAGGTGAATGAAACCTTTGGAAATACCGAGGAAAAACGCGATTTCAACGTGACGCTTTTAGTGCTTTCCGCCGCCGTGATGAAGGCTGACGGCAATGTCAAACGCTCGGAATTGGATTATGTGAAACGTTTCTTCTTGCAGAATTTCGGGCAGGAACGCGCTGAGAACTACATCAAGATGTTGCGCGAGATTTTGGAGAAGGACTACAATCTTTATGAAGTCAGTCAACAGGTGGGCCGCTACATGGATTATTCGTCGCGCCTGCAACTGCTTCATTATCTGTTCGGCATTGCCAACTCCGATGGCAGGATTTCGCAAGAGGAATTGGGGGTCATCAACACGATTTCCGATTACATGGGCGTTACCAACAGCGATTTCCAGTCGGTGAAGGCCATGTTCATCAAGGAAACCGACAGTGCCTACAAGATTCTCGGTGTGGATGCCAACGCCACTGACGAGGAGGTGAAGAAAGCCTACCGCGAGATGGCCAAGAAAAACCACCCCGATTTGGTAAGCAACCTTGGCGAGGAGGTGCGGCAAGCCGCCGAGAAGAAGTTCCAGGAAGTGAATGCAGCTTACGAGGCGATTAAGAAGCAGCGGGGAATGTAAAGGTTAGTAGTATTAAATCACCACTTCGAAAATCCGCTTTCCGTTTCGCTCAATCCATTGGGGTTCAGTATTTTGTTTGTTTTTTGAGAAATCGAAGGTCACCAAATAGCCCTCATCCATATTACGGGTGGCCAAATAGTTGGAGAGTTGGTCGCGGCCATGCTCTTCATATTTGTCGCCGCGCCATATCTTCAGTTCGATGATGAATTCCTCTTTGCCGTAGGTCACCACCAAATCCATGCGGCGGTTATCACGGGTTTGAGGTTCAACATAATAGAATCCAGTGCCATTGATGATGGGTTTGAGGAAAGTGAGGAAGATGAGCCTGCCCTGCCGTTCCAAGAATGCTTCGTCGTTGTCGCGATACTCTTGGTGCATCAAATCTGCAAAACGGGTGATGACATATTCCATGTTCAACCGTCCATTTATTACGTAATTCATTTGGAATGGCGACAGCTTGGTGGAGTTGTTCCTCAAATAAGCCACCATGAAATAGTAGTAGAGCGACTCTTCGAAAATGACATTATGGATACGTACCGCTCCGTTTTCGTTTCTGATATACGAAAACATGGAAGCTAACTTCACCATCGGGTCGACCAAGACAAAGGGATAATGGATGCTGTTGACCGAGATGGAGTAAAGGAATTCGCGTAGCTCGGCGTTGTTCTCCAAGTTTTTCGACAAGTCATCGATTAGCGTGTTGTCGCCGACAAGAATGACTTTCACCGCAGCCATCACTCCTTCCACTGTCCAGTTGCGGTTCATCTGCTCATCGATGATTTTGCAAATTGCACTCACCAAGTAGGGATAGCCCGTAGTGTATTTGTAAATTTCCTCGCTGATGGCAAGGGTATCCATGCCCGTGTGCATGTCGTTCTCGTAATCGGAGAGCATTTGGGCGATTTCCTCGGGGTGGAAAGTCATGTCGACATTGAAGTCGGCGGCGATGTTCCACGGCGAGTTGTATTTCTTTTCGGCATCGGGGCGAAACTTCAGCTTGAGGTTCTTGATGTCGTAAACGCCAGCGAGGATGACACTGTGGAAAGTGGAGTCCATTCCTTGTTTATCGCGCATCAGATACAGGTCGCGCAACATTCCAATGAAGTTGAGGAAAAGCTGGTTGTTGCTGCTGCGGTCGACCTCGTCAATCAACAACAGAACTGGCTTGGTAGCCGATTGGCAAAACCGGGTGACGACCTTTGCCAGCTCGTTCATCGTTTTGGGACTGCTCTCGTCCAACACGGCCCATGCCTTTTCGTCGGATGGGGCATGTTTTACCGCTTCTTTCATCAAGGAAACAAAAAGACTCGTAAAAGCGGTTTCGTTTTCGAAAGCACTGTCGCCCACGCCTTCAAAGCTGGTGTCGATAATCAAGTACTTGCCTGACAGGTTACGCCAAATCTGGAACAATGTGGTCGTTTTGCCAAATTGCCGCGCACGGTTGATGGAAAAGTATTCTCCTCTATCTATATAGTTTTCAATGACCTCCAATTGTTTTGAAGTGTCCACCATATAATGCCTGTCGGGGTTGCAAGTGCCGGTGATATTGAATGACTTTCTCATTTTTGTCGGTTTTTCAAAGGGCAAAATTACATTTTTTTTGAAATCCCTCATCGGATTTTTCGTTTCCATTGGGGCTTGTAGGGCTGTCACAGGGTTGCTGAGCCTGTCGAAGCACCGTGGCAGCCGCACCCTATCCCATAATACAGCGACAGGCGACCCTCAAACGAAGGCCGCCTTTCGCGTTGGTTTTTATTTGGTGTCTGTCGGGTTATTCCGCGTTGCGGACGAGGCGCACCGACAGGCCGCTGTAGAGCCAGTCGTAGAAGCCCGGGTCCACGTTGTCGTCGTAGAAGTACACGCTGCGCGCGTTGACATCGTCGTCAGGCGTAGACGACCAGTAGCTGCCGCCGCCGTCGAACACAACCGTACCGTCGCGGTAGCCAGCGGCAGGCAGGAACAGGGCACCCGCAGGCAGCGTGGATGTGGAGTAGGATGTGGCGATACTCCCCGAGGCACCATCGGGAAGAATCATCCAGCCCGGAACGTTGACATCCGTCAGGGTCGTCCTACCGTTAATGTGATTATTGAACAGATATTCCCATTCGTCTTTCGTGAGGGTGCGCCAGCCGCAGTTCTCGACGTTGCCGCCGTTGCTGATGGCGTTGTAGCCCCAGTCGGCCTGGCCAGTCTGGTCATACAGGTTGTTGGTGTATGCACCGTATGCGTAGTAGTCGTTGGAACTGGTGCTGGTGCTCCAAGGTTGGTAGGCAACGGCACCGTGGTTATATCCGCTCGTGCCCCAGCCGAATAGGTCGCGGTTAGCAGTTTCGCTGTCGCTGTCTTGGCCGTTGTTGCCAAGATAGTCCCACTGGTTGTCAGCGAACTTCCAGTAAGGCGTGGCCGCGCTGCCAATGTACTGCAGGTTGCCCTGCGAGAAGTAGACCTGCTGGGTGGCGCTCACCGAGAAGAGGCCGTTGATGGCGCCAGTGGGGGCACTGGGTGTCGGAGTGGGATAAATCAGCGGGCTTTGGGTGAGATAGGTTGAACCTGTACCCACATAAGCGTTGTTCTGATAATACACCGTGCCGCCGATTTCCACCGTGCCGCAATAGCCGTTTCTGCCTGCGCCAATGCTGTTGGGCGCACCAGTGCCTTTAGTAGCTGTCACCCTGGTCACACCGCTTGTGATGGTGATATCGCCACAAGTTCCAATATAACCAGAGCCTATGCCAGCAGCATTTGCACCGCCAGTAGCAGTAACGGTTCCGCCAGAGATGGAGATGTCTCCGCATCTTCCACTACCACCAGAGCCTATGCCAGTGGCATCTGCACCGCCAGTAGCAGTAACGGTTCCGTCATTGATTTTGATATCACCACAAGTTCCAGAAGAACCACTGCCTATGCCAGCAGCATTTTCACCACCAATAGCAGTAACGGTTCCCCCAGAGATGGTGATGTCTCCGCAACTTCCTTGATTACCAGAGCCTATGCCAGCAGCATTTTCACCACCAGTAGCAGTAACGGTTCCGCCAGAGATGGTAATGTCCCCGCATCTTATTGCATCATCGTTTTCTTCTGTATCACCTCCTCCTATACCGGCATGGAATTCACCACCGGTAGCAATGATAGTACCACCCTGAATATTGATGTTGCCGCAGTGTAAATCATAGCCACCACCAATGCCGCAAGCATCACCGTATCCTTCATCTAAGGCACCACATTTTGCATAGAGTGTGCCTGTTCCATCGATTGTGAGCGTATGATCCTCGGCAATGAAAATGCCAGGATAGTCACCCCAACCATCACTTAATCCACCAACCACGGTGTTGGTGCCTTCAAGAATAATGGTGGCATCGTTATCACAAGTAATACCAGCATAATCGGCATCTGTAAGGCTTGTGATGTTGGCATTTCTCAACGTAACGGTAGCACCGGAAGCGATGGAAATCTGATAGTTGCCAGCGAGCGTACCAGTCACTACATCACCATCTGCAAGTGTGTAGTCACCATCTAAGCCCGACAAGTCAATCAGACGACCTACGGTCAAATCAACACCACCATCGAGATATTGGTTGCATGGGATTGCAGCCATAGCAGGACGAGTGCTGGAATATTTACCGTCTTCGCTGTAAGCCGAGCCTGTTTCGCCAGCACCCAAGGCCGACTGAGGAAGCACGATAGCCCATTTCACGGCAGGAGTTTGCACCGAACCGTAAGCACCTTTCATCTTGATGATGCCTGCACCGTCTTTCTCATATTTGAAACCGTGGTTGGTGGCATCATCACCCAGACCTGTGCCTTCTTCAGCTACTTTGTCGAGGCCGAAATAAACAGTAACCTTGTTGTTCATGCCTGTGATACAAGTAGCAGCGTCGGAAGCCGTCACCACGTTGAACTTCATCAACGAAGCCTTGTTGTAAAGTTTGGAAGAATAGGAAGTGACCGAAGAGGAGTAGTTCACGGTGGATTTACCCATCGAAATCACGGGGAGATGCGGATAATTGCGCTGGTCGCTGATGTCCACAGTGCAACCGTTGATGTTTCCATCACCATCAGCCGTACCAAGTACCGCATTGTTGCCGAGGAAGTAGAAGTAAAGCGGTTGGCCTGACACTACTTTGTCGCCGTCGATGCCGCCTGAGAAAATATTGTTTTCACGAGTTAGGGCACCGACATAATGGCCGCCGCTGGCCACCAAAATCTGGTCGTCGTTTTCAAATGTAACATGCGGAGGATTAACATTCGCTCTTGAACCATTGTCGCCACCATTTTCCACCTCCAAAGTAATACGCACGACATTGTCTTCGTTTGTGGGTTCGAGAGGTTGCTCTTTCTTGCACTGCGCGAGGCCAAGCACCAAGGCCAAGGCCATCACGAAATAGGTCATTCTTTTCATTGCTTGTCCTCCTTTTTCTTTAATGCCACATAGCCAAGACCTGCGCCGAGCAAGATGGCGATGCCGCTGCCCAAGGGAGCTTCTTCGCCAAAGTCGGCGTTGGTGATTCCTTCCTCTTCTTGTTCTCCAATGTTCGCGAACAGGCCTCTGTCTTCGCTATTAAAAAGCTTGCCAAATCCAAGCAAGCCACCTCCGCTTTCGGATTCCACATCCTGGGCGAAAAGGTTGGCCGGCAGCATCATAACCGCCAGCCCGAGTGAAAGCACGATGGCTTTCAAATTTCGTTTGTTGTTTTTCATTTTTACTTTATAGATTTAAGATTCATTTATCATGCTATGTTTCAAACAAATAGGCTGCATACTCCTTTGAAAAACGGGCGCAAAAGTACGAAAAAATTTGGTCTGTGAGGAGAACAAACAAAAAAAGCCGCCCGAAAGCGGCTTTTTCAATCATAAAATCAGATCATTATTCCACCACAACCTTCTCCATACGCACTTGTGTGCCGGAAGTGAGGCGGAGGAAGTAGATACCCTTCATCATGTCATTGACATTGATTTGCGTGTTGCCTGTGGCAGTGCCTTCAGCAACTTTCTGTCCCATGCCGTTGTACATCTCGTAAGTGAATTCGGCATTGCCGCTGTTGACAAACAAGGTGTTGTTGACGGGGTTAGGATAGATGGCAAATTCAGCCTCGGTTTCGTCGATGGCATCCGTGAACTCAACGATGACGCATTCCGGCACGGAAAGACCATCGGTATATTCGGCCACCACGCAGTAGGTCATAAAACCATCCTTGGAGACGATTTGGTCGACGTAAGTCGTTTCAGTCGTCTGGCCGATTTCGATACCGTTGCGGTAGATGATGTAGTTGATGGCACCTTCGGCAGCATCCCAAGTCAGGGTGACGCTGGTGTTGGTGGATTCAGCTTGCAGGTTCTCGACGGGGTTGAATGAGCCAATCGGAGCGCTACCGCCGCAGTTGCAGTCGAATTCATAGAGCAGACCGCTGTGGACGGAAGTGCCGTTGTAAATCACGTCGCCATCTTCGTAACGGACGACGAATGAGCACTCGCTGTCCCAGCTACCACTGGTCCAGTTGAGGGTGACATGGACACCATTGCCAATTTCAACAGTATAAGTGGCTGAGTTGCCGCTGCTGATGGTCATGTTTTGCGAAGGTGTACCATCGCTGAAATTGACGGTCAAACTGGCACCGTTCCAACCATCTCCGTAAGAGTCGGAGAGTTCGAAAACAACATTACAAGCATTCTTGATGACGCCAGCACCTTCAGCAACGAGGCCACCGTCGGCATTCAAAGTGAAGGCCAAAGGAAGTTGCTCGGTCGAGGGGCAATTGGCATCAACAGTGACATTGAACACGCAAGAGGCCACACCTGTTGGGTCAATGGTACCGACCTCGAAGGTGTCGTTCACGAAGCTGATGTATGGGCTTGTCGAGGTGACATTCGCAATGGCGTTAGTGGCCATATAGTGACCAGTGTTCTTGAAATTGGCCACGACCGTGACGGTTTCGCCAGGAACAAATCCACCTGCGCTGGCCATGCCGTTGAATTCCAATACAGCTTCGCCAGCGGTGATGGTGGTTCTGCCTTCCCAAGTGTCGTTACCGCAAACAGCAGTGGTAGTGATGGTGAATCTGGTGCCGTCGGCCACGCCTTCAGCGATTCTGTAAGTGAAACCGCTCAGTTCGACAGTGGCTTCAGGAGCGAGGCTCTCAAACGAACCAGTGCCATTGATGATGGTAAGGTCTTCGCTTTCGCAGCTCAGTGTGACGTTAGTGGTACCGCTGGTGGCTTGGGTGCCGACGTTCTTAAAGGTAATGCTCATCGATGATTCATCGCCAACATGAACATTGGCGGGCGTGTAGCTGTCAACGGAAACGTATGCTCCTTCAAGAGCAGCGGCAGGAACGATGGTGATATAAGGAATCTTGTCGAGACCAGTCACACAGATAGTGACATCGCCGCCAGAGGTGACAGGGTCAACTTCAACCTCGATAACACCGCTTTCGCCAACTAAACCGACACCGTGAAGCACGCCGTCCTTACTGATGGCAACGTAGGAACCAGGGTCAGCACTCACTTCGTATGTAGGCATACCGATGGGGAAGATGGCCATGTGGCTGACATTGTTCGGGGTAGGAATCACGCGGAAAGGCATGACGGAACCGTCGCCCAGTGCGTGGTAGGATTGCCAGTAGTATTTGTCCGAAACACTGCCTTGGTAGCTGCCGGCATGGGCATAACACACAGCGAGGTTGCCGATGAACGGAATGGCAGAGACGCAATTGAATTCACTGTCGTTCCAAATGGCATCGTAAACACCGTATGCAGTCTGCTCGTATGTGGGCATCTGGCCGAACACGTTGGTGGCACCCACACCAAAGTAGTAGTCCTCATACCAGTAAGTGCTGGGGCAGGAGCCAATGTAGGCGTATGCGCCTTTGGTGTTGGCACGAATCATGGCTTCGCCAAAGCATGTGCTGTAATAGCCCCAGTCGGCGGCCAAGCAGCAGTTTCCCATGGCGAGGAAAGGCATGTTTTCGTTGGTGAAGTTATTCACGTCGTTGACGGTCAACGCTGGTTCTGACCAACCAGTCTCGCCGCCGTGGGCAGTGTAGTTCACGAAACCAATGCCGGTGTTTATCGAGGCGTAGCAGCCTGTGTAGGGTTGACCTAACCAGTAGTATACATTGTTGAAGCCGTGTTCAGCATTGTAGTAATACTCCATGGCATACTGGATGGTGGGAGCACCATCGTATGCAGTCCAATAGGAGTCCCAACCAGCAATCAGTAACACATTGCCGAGATAGCTGATGTCGCGAGTAGGCATTTGGAATTGCAACTTTTCGTACCAAAGGGTCTTGGTGATGATGTTTTGCATCTGATCCACGGTTTGGGCGCACATGCGGCTGTGGTAGATGTCCGGGAAGTCGTCGTTGTCGACACTCATGTACTGGAGGTCGGTCACCCTGCTGGTTTCGCTACCTGTCGCACTGGCAGGCACTTGCTCCTTGTCGCCAAAGATGATAACGAAGGTGGGAGCGTCAGCGGCATACTTGTCTTGGATGAAACTGCGAACGGCAGAGGCACTGGTGCCGATTTCGTCAGTGAAATTCACATCCAGATAGAAGCCCTTCATGGTCTTCCATTCAAGCCAATCCTGCATGCACTCTTCAAACATGCGGTCGGCGATGACGAGCATCTTCACAGGACATTGCCAAAGGTCAGGATGCTGGTCGTATACGTCGTCGCGCCAGTTGAACATGGTCTTGTAGACACCAGCGAAATAGGGGCTGAACGTGCGGGCAAACTCGTTGTAGGCAGCGGATTTGTCGTAGTTGTCATAGCGAACCTCGATTTCGATGTCGTTATAAACCTCGATGCTGTTCGTGGCGGGGTTATAGTTGACAGGGTTGATGACCAGCGAACCGACTTGGATGCCGCGCATGGTGCCTTGCATTTCCAAAGTGGCGATGGGACGCTGGCTGAACGATTTGGCAGCGTAGGCTTTCTCGTTATAAACGAACTTCACATCCTCAGGCTTCTGGTCCTTGCGAACGGAAGGCTGCTGGGGCATGACCGTCTTAATGCCGTAGTCAGCGAGATTGTAAGTAGTCGTGCTGTAGCTCTTCACTTCCAAAGAGGCAATCTTTGCGCCGTAAGGCACGGCAATCAGTTGGTGAGCAGCGGGCAGTGAAGGATCGCCCACATTGCCGGTAGGATAGGTGCCGGCCATCGTGATGTCCGAGAACACACCTTTTTCAGTGTTGACTTCAGTGGCGTCAATGCTGCTGAAGGAGAAAGAGGCCGTAAAGCCTTCGTCAGTCACTTTGGCACAAGTTTGTGCCGACTTGGCCACGCCGAGTTCGATGTGCTGAGCCATCACTTGGGTGCCAAACAGCAGACCTATCATCAGGAAAGCTGCGCTAAGTAAGCGAAATTTTTTCATTATTTTTTTGAATTAATTAGTTGATATTATGTTTGTTAGTTGTTTCTACAATGGTGTAGACGTCGAAACTGCAAAAATAGCAATTTTTTTCATGCCTTGTCGAAAAAACTTGACAAAGATTATTCAACGACGATTTTTTCCACGCGTATTTGCTGGTGAGACGTGATGCGCAGGAAGTAAACACCTTTGGCCAAACCCTCCACGCTGACTTGGACAGCACCGTGGGCATCGCCTTTGGCCACTGCTTGACCCATGCTGTTGAATAAAGCATAGGTAAACTCCGTGCTTCCTGCGTTGATATTCAAAATGTTATTAGTTGGGTTGGGATAAACTGCAATGGTCCCTGAGCCTGTCGAAGGGCCGTTTTCTTCCAAACCATCGAAGAATTCCACTTGGACACATTCGGGAAGGGAGAAACCATCAGCGTATTCAGCCAGTATACAATAGGTGTAGGTCATCTCCGTGCCTACCTCGTCGGTGAAAGTGGTCTCCGTGGTCTCGCCTATTTCAAGCCCATTCCGGTAGACAACATAGCGAATCGGGTTGGTCGAGGTCTCCCAATCGAGGATGACATGGTATCCTTCCACTGTGGCACTTAGGTCCTCGACGGGGGTGAGCATTTCGGTACTGAATTGACAATTGCAGTCGAACTCGTAAAGTAAGCCCGCTTGTGGGTCGTGGCCGTGCTGGTAGATGATTTCACCGTCCTCGTAACGCACCACGAAGCTGACCTCGCCGTCCCATCCACCAGGAGTCCACGAGAGGCTGACATGCACATGGTTGCCGATTTCGAGGGTGTAGGATGCAAAGTTGCCATCGGTGAAGGTAAGGTTTTCGGAAGGCGTACCGTCATCGAAGCTGACGGTCAGGTAGGCATCGTTCCAGCCGTCGCCGTATGTGTCGCTCAACTCGAAAACAACGTTGCATGCGTTGCGCAACACCCCATTACCTTCGGCAATGAGGCCACCGTCGGCGTTGAGCGTGAAGTTGAGCGTAAGGATTTCTGTCTCGGGACAGTCTGGACTAATGATGACATTGAATCCACAAACGGCCTCGCCCTCAGGGTCAACGGTGCCGATTTCAACGGTTTCGCTCTCAAAGGTGATGTATTCGCTTGTGCTGGCGATGCTTGCCACGGCATTGGTGGCGCGGTAATGGCCTGTATTCACAAAGTATGCCATGACGCTCACTGTCTCACCAGGGACGAATCCACCCGCCCAGGCCATGCTTTCGTATTCCAGCTTGGCTTCGTGGGCTGTAATCATAACCTTGCCTTCCCAAACCTCGCTGCCACAGGTGGCGGTGCTGTGAATGACAAAATTGGTACGGTCGGCCACGCCTTCTGCAATGCTGTAGCTAAAGCCATCGATGGTGATGCTTTCCTCGGGCGCGAGGCTCTCAAAAGTGGCGGTGCTGTTGAGCAGGGTCAAGTCGTTGTTTTCGCAAGTCAAGCTGACTGTGGTCGTGCTACCGATGGCCTCGGTGCCGACATTCTTGAAGGTGATGCTCATCGTGGTTTCGTCGCCGACGTGGGCTTGGTTAGGCGTGTAGCTGTCAATGGCGATGAAAGGCCCTTCAAGCACGACTGCGGGGATGTTTGCGATATAAGGGATTTTGTCGAGGCCAGTGACGCAAATTGTTACTTCGCCGCTCGTGGTGACGGGCTCGATGTCGAGAAGAATGACACCGCTCTCATCAACGAGACCCGCACCATGCAGCTCGCCATCTTTGCTGACGGCCACATACGAGCCAGGCAAGGCACTGATTTCAAAGCTGTTTGCTCCCATGGGGAAGACCGCCTCATGGCTGACTTCGTTCTCGGTGGGTTGCACGCGGTAGGGCATGATGGAGCCGTCGCCAAGGGTATGGTAGGCTTGCCAATAGTAGGTGTCGATGTCGTCTCTATGAGCATTGCGGGCATGGGCATAACACACGGCGAGGTTGCCGATAAAAGGCATGGATGCCACAGTGTTGAAGCGGTCATTCACCCAAACGGCATCATAAATTCCCATCGATGATTCCTCGTATGTGGGCGCTTGACCATAAACATTGGTGGCCCCGACGGTGAAATAGTAGTCCTCGTACCAGTAAGTGCTGGGGCAGGAGCCGATGTATGCGTAGGCGGCGGCTTCGTTGGTACGAATCATGGCCTCGCCGAAGCAGGTGCTGCTGATGCCCCAGTCGGCGGCACTGCAGCAGTTGCCCATCGCGAGGAAAGGTTTGCCGACATTGGTCATGTTGGGGACGTCGTTGTTGTCGAGGTTAGGTTCGCCCCAGCCTTGGTTGTAGCCGTGGGCGGTGTAATTGGCAAAGCTGACACCCGTGTTGAGGCAAGCGTAGGGCTCATCGTAAGGTCGACCAAGATAGGCATAAACCTCGTTGTAGCCATGCTCAGGGTTATAATAATAATTCAGGCCGTATTGGATAGACGGCGCTCCGATGTATTCACAAAAGTAGTCGTCCCAGCCGGCCACGAGCAGCACATTATTTAAATAGGTGGGGTCGGAAAATTCGTAACGCTCATACAGTAGCGTTTTGGCGATGATGTTCTGCATTTGCTCGACGGTTTCGGCACACATGCGGCTGTGGTAGATGTCGGGGAAGTCATCGCCATCGACACTCGAATAATACAGGTCGGTGACGCATTCGGTCTGGCTGCCGATAGCACTGGCGGCCACTTGGTCCTTGTCGCCAAAGATGATGACGAAGGTGGGCGCGTCTTCAGCATATTTGCTTTGGATGAAGCTACGGATGGCCGAGGCAGTGTTGCCGATTTGGTCGGTGTAATACACGTCCAAATAGAAGCCTTTGGTAGTCTTCCAATCAATCCATTCCTGCATGGTTTCCTCAAACATGCGGTCGGCGATGACGAGCATCTTCACGGGGGCTTGCCATAGGTCGGGGTGTTCGTCGTACACGTCGTCGCGCCAGTTGAACATCATGTCGTAAATGCTTGCAAAATAAGGACTGAACGTGCGGGCAAACTCGTTGTAGGCAACGGCTTTGTCATACCTTCCATAGCTGATTTCCACCACGATGTCGTTGTAAACCATGACACTTCCCTTGGCAGGATTGTACGTCACAGGATTGATGGTCAGCGAGCCGACTTGGATGCCGCGCATGGTACCACGAATCTCAAAATCGACAAGGTTAAGGTCGGTGTAATCCTTTGAGACGTATGCTTTTTCGTTGTATGCAAATGGGATGTCTTCAGGCTTCTGATTTTTTCTGACTGAGGGCTGTTGAGGCATGAGCCTGCCGATACCGAAGTCGCTGAGTTTGTATTCGGTAGCCGAATAGCTGACCACTTTCGCACGAATGTTTTGTGCCCCAATCGGCACGGCAATCAGTTGGTGGGCGGCAGGAAGCGAAGGTTCGCCGATGTTACCCGAAGGGTAGGTGCCTTCCATGGTGATGTTGGAAAACACGCCTTTCTCAGTTTGTACTTCATTGGCAATCAGATTACTGAAAGAGAAAGTAGCAGTGAAACCGTCATCCGAAACGTTGACGCATTGTTGCGTAGAGGATGCCTTTCCGAAATCAATGCGCCCTTGGGCGAAGGCTTGTACACTGATGAGCAAACCAATAGCCGCTACGAGTAAACTTGCCTTTTTCATGGGTTGGTTATTTTAAAATCCGTTTGTATTCCTTGTTGTTGCCAAGGATTTCAAGGGCTTTTTTCACGCCTGGGTCTTCCGAGGCCATCACGCGGTAGTATTCCTGAGTGTTCCAAACATTGCGGGCAATGAGGGCCTTCACTTGCAGGAGCAAGAACTTCTCGGAGTGGGCAAACTGCTCGTCGTTCCATTCCACTTTATTTTCCTCAGCGACTTTCTTCAGTCCATTGACGAGGTTATCGTCAACGATGAAATCCTTATTAAAGTGTTCAAAATCACCATATTGTTCCCTGATTTCTTCGCGATGTTTAAGGCCATAATCGGTGGTGAAGCGGTTCAATGCACCCTTGCGGACGAGGTTAGTGTAAAGCTTGCTATTGTAAGCTGTATCAACGGGAATGAAGATGTCTGGCATGATGCCTCCGCCTCCATAGACCGTGCGACCGCCGTCGGTCTTGTATTTCAGCGAGTCGGGGAAGTGGATGCTGTCGGCATGGAAATATTCGCCGTGCTCAAGGCGCTTGTTCATTTCTTTGGCGTATTCCTCAACTCCTTTTTCGTATGGACGCTGGATACAACGTCCTGAAGGCGTGTGGTAACGTGAGGTGGTGAGGCGGATTTGTGCACCATCAGGCAGGTTGAACGGTCTCTGTACCAAACCCTTGCCGAAAGAACGCCTCCCGATTACTATGCCACGGTCATGGTCTTGAACGGCACCCGAAAGAATTTCACTCGCTGAAGCCGAGCCTTCGTCGATGAGGACTACAAGTTTGCCCGTAGTGTAAAGTCCTTCTTTGGTGCAACGCCATTCCTGATAGGGCGAGTGAATGCCTTCGGTGAAGACGATGAGTTGGTTTTCAGTGAGGAATTGATCGACGAGTTCGATGGCGGTGTTGAGGTAGCCACCTGTGTTGCCGCGCAGGTCGAAAATGAGCGATTCCATGCCTTGGGCTTGCAACTTGGCAAAAGCTTCCTTGAATTCTTGTGTCGATTCTTGCGCAAAGCGGTCGAGTTTGATGTAACCGACATGTTTGTCGAGCATGTAGGCCGCGTTGATGCTGTTCAGCGGGATCTTGTCGCGGGTAATCTCAAAATCAATCAGTTCTGGGTCATCGCCGCGCTTCACGCTCACGGTGACTTTGGTGCCTTTCTTGCCGCGCAAATGCTTCTGCACATACTCGTTGTCTATTTTCTTGCCGAAGGCATCCTCTCCGTCAATCTTGATGAACTGGTCGCCAGCCATAATGCCCACTTTTTCAGAAGGACCGCCTGCCACTGGGCTAATGACGGTAATGGTGTCGCGGATGAGCTGGAAGGTCACACCGATACCATCGAAACTGCCCACGAGAGGTTCGTTGGCTTTCTCCACGTCCTTTTTGGAAATGTAAGCCGAATGTGGGTCGAGTTCCTTGAGTGCCGCAATGATGGCATCTTCCGTCACCTTGTCCATGTTGGTGGTATCAACATAGAAATTCTCAATGAGATAAAGCGTTGTGGCCAGTTTTTGGGCATTCATCTGTCCCTTTGATTGGGCCTGCTGGTACTGGGCCGTTGCTGTCATTGCCATCGTGCAACCGACAGCCAAAAAAAACATTTTCAGTGATTTCATGGGTTAAAATGGTGTTTTTAGGGGTCGCAAAGATACGGAAAAACTTCGATTTATTGCCTCAAAATATCAAACGTATTGTCCTCGTTGAGCTTGATGATGGTGGAGCATTTGGGCTTGGCGAAACTGTCGTGGTAGAGCTGCACCACATAGTCGACCGAATTCTTGATTTCCTCGCTGATGTCGGCGAAAGTCATAGCCGAAAGCTGGCCCGAGAGGTTGGCTGAGGTCGAGGTGATGGGTTTGCCCAAGCGGCGGATGACTTCCTTGCAGAAATCGTTGTTCACCACTCGGATACAAACTGATTTGTCGGAAGAGATGTTCTTTGCAAGGTTTTTGCCCTGCGCATAGACAATGCTCAGTGGGTTGGTAGTATGTGCAATAAGGTCGTAAGCTATGGGCGGCACATCCACCACATAGTCTTTCAGTCGCTCTGCTGAGTCCACGAGGATGATGAGGCTTTTGTTGGCGGGTCTTTGTTTTACTTCAAATACGCTGTCGCAGGCGCGGCTATTGGTAGCATCGCAGCCCACGCCCCAAATGGTGTCGGTGGGGTAGAGGATGGTCTTTCCAGCTTTCAGCATGGCTACCGTGCGTTCGACTTCTTCTTCAAATGATATTTCCATAATATGTTGTTTGCTAGTCGGGGCTTTCGACAGGCTCAGGCACCCTCAGCTTTTTCAAAGGTTAAGGTCCCTGAGCTTGTCGAAGGGCCGTTTTTTATACTGATTTTCCTTGTTTTACTTTCTCTCTTAACAAATTGTATTTATGTCTATTGGCCTGTGCCATCGTGCGGCAGATGCTGAATCCCGTCTTGCCGTAGAGGAAGCCTCCTTTTAATATATAGGTGCGGATGAAATTAATGCTCGGACTGAACAGATAGGGTAGGAGGCCTGTCTTTTTGCCGCGTTCATAGTACGACTGTGCCCCCAATTCTGCGAAGTGGAACTGCTGCTTGCGGAAGTCTTCGGGCGTGTCCCAGGAGTAGTGCAGCAGGTCACCACGCAACAGGGGTTTCTTCGGCGTTTCCTTAAAGTTCAGCCATTCGTGGATAAGCCCTTCCCATTGGGCGAAGCCACGCCGCCAGATGCGGATTTTGGTCTCGGGATAAAGTCCGCAACCTTTGACCCATCGGCCACAATAGTTATTGAGGCGGTTCATGGCAAACACCTCATTGTCAGCAATGTCCTTTTCTTTGAGCTCAGCGATGGACTGCTTCAATTCATCGGAGAGGGCTTCGTCGGCATCGATGCTGAAGATGAGGTCGCAAGTGGCGAGGTCGTCGGCAAGGTTTTTCTGATCAGAATAGCCGAGCCAGTCCTGGGTGAAGAACTTCACGCCGTAGCGGTCGCAGATGGCCTCGGTCGCATCGGTGGAATGACTGTCCACGACGATGATTTCGTCGGCGATATTCTTCACGGAGTCAAGGCATTGCCCTATCTTCTGCTCCTCGTTGAAGGTGATGATGACGACCGAAAGCGTGTTCATGTGTTCAAAATTTCCGCAAAAGTAGTGCTTTTTTCTTATCTTTGAGGACTTTTACTGAAACAATAAATTGATATAGATTGCAACATGCAAAACAATAAAATACTAATTTTGTAGCGGTTAAAACCGTTGTTCAATCTTTAAAAATACTAATCATGATAACAATTAATTCATCTCAAGATTTTGCTGCCGCTTTTGAGAACCATGTTCATGAGGCTCAATATAAAGGCAAAACAATCTACATTGTCTATTCCAAGACCGATTTTCAGGATGCTATTGATCAAAAGTTTCAGTACGTTTATCCAGGAACGGCCCAAATGCAGGCAGCCCTGAAATTCATTACTCGTCACCAAAAAAACACCGAACAGGAAATGGAAGAGGAAACGGAGTTGGATATTACTGGCGTAATACTTGTGGCTTTAGTCGGGCTTGGAGTCATACTGATATTAGGATTGGTCGCAATTCTGAAGAATACCGAAACGGAGATTATCAGAAACGCCGATGGGTCATTTTCACTAAAAACCAAAAGACAACCTCAATAGAAATTGGAACTGTGATTTCAAATCCCCTCCAACAAAAGGCGTATGCATGTCTCAAATTTTCCGCAAAATAGACTTTTCCCTTATTTTTATGGACTTTTCTTAAAACAATACATCGGAGTTTGATAGGAAAATTATGGGAAAAGAACTATCCGAAATGACTTTGGAAGAACTATGGGAGCTGTTCCCCATATTTCTCATTGAGCCCGATGAAAAGTGGGTTGGATATTACGACGAGATAGAGTCTTTTCTACAAAAGGCATTAAATGACTATTCTATTGAAAGGATTAGCCATATCGGCAGCACGGCGATAAAAGGAATATGGGCGAAAGACATTGTTGACGTGCTAATTGAAATACCATATAACCAAGACATTGAAGCAGTGGCGCATGCGATGGAACGGAATGGTTTTATCAGAATGTCCACCGAGAAAAGCAGGATTTCATTCAACAAAGGATATACGAAGGATGGGTTTGCAGATAAAGTATATCACGCTCATCTCAGATATGTGGGTGACAATGACGAACTGTATTTTAGGGATTATTTGAACGAGCATCCGCAAATTGCAAAAGAGTATGAAATACTGAAGTTGGGATTGTGGAAAAAGTACGAGCATAACAGAGATGCTTATACGGATGCGAAAACAGGCTTTATATGCAAGTGGACAGCGGAAGCCCGCAAACTTTATGGTGATAGATATTGACAATTAAGTAGATGGGCATATTTAGTTTACATATTGGACACGAGACTGCGAGACACGAGACGCGAGACAATTGGCGTTTGTCCCGTGTCCCGAAGTCCCGTGTCCCGCGTCAAAAACATGTAGTTTAATTTTGAACAGTTACTTATTTTGACAAAGTGAAACTTGGAAGTCAAACAATGCAATGACAATATGAATAGACCCAATCCAAACGAGGCATTCCCGAATCCGAAGATTCCGAGCCTTTGCTATATCAAAAATGTGGTGAAAAATCCGCGTATTATCATCGGTGACTACACCTATTACGATGATGTGGATGGTGCCGACCAGTTTGAGAAACACGTCACCCACTTCTATGATTTCATCGGCGACAGGCTGATTATCGGTAAGTTTTGTGCCATTGCCAAGGGTGTGGAATTTGTCATGAACGGTGCCAACCATAGGATGGACAGTGTGACCACCTATCCTTTCTACGTCATGGGTGGAGATTGGGGCTCGGCGATTGCTCCAGTGAAAGATGAACTACCATTGAAAGGTAATACCATTGTTGGCAATGATGTTTGGATAGGTCAGAATGTAACCGTGATGCCGGGTGTGCATATTGGCGACGGGGCCATTATCGGGGCCAATTCGGTCGTGGCCAAGGACATTCCCCCATACTCGGTTGCTGTTGGCAATCCTTGTCGTGTGGTCAGAAAACGCTTTGGCGATGACTTGATCGAATTGTTGCTCAAATTCAAATGGTGGGATAAAAGCATTGAGGAGATAGAAAGCTTGATGCCCATCCTTTCTTGTGGGGATTTGGAAAAAGTCAAAAAGGAGATTAAGTCACTGCTAAATTCAAATCTGTAGAGGAGAATTATGAAATTCTATACTTTTGGAATTAAAGAAAACAAAAGCCTACTGCTGATTCCAGGATTAGGGGTGTCTCACGAGATATTCCTGCCGCTGATAGAACTGCTGAAAGACAAATACTACATTGTCGCGGTTGGAATAGATGGATTCCTGCTCGGTCAGGAGTCTCGGTTTACATCAGTCGATGACCAAGCCGTTCAGGCAGCTCAATATGTTTGGGAAAACCTGAATGGGCATCTGGACGTTGCCTACGGTCTCTCTTTGGGTGGAAAAATACTGTCCCGAATCATGGAACGGAACGAAATCGTGATAGACCATGCCATCATGGATGCGGCGCCGCTACTGCCCCTGCCCAAGTGGAGTGTGAATCCGATTCGATATTACCAAAGTCTCAACGTTTGGACTTGTTATCATTGGACAAGTTTTTGGAAATTCGTGTTCCATTCGCACTATTTCGATGTGCTGTTGGATGAATGCAAGAAGGTGTGGCCATACGGAAAGGGAAAGGCAGTGCGGGACGGTTACAAGGATGTCTATTCCCATAAACTGGAATCCATTCACGGGACAGATATTCATTATTGGTATGGCACCAAGGAGGCTTTCGTGGCCAAGCCGCAGGCCGAGCATCTGCTCAAACTATGTCCGGAGGCTCATGTGGAGGTCTTTCCAAAGATGAATCACGGACAACTGCTTGTGGATTATCCGGACGAGGTGGCTGGTAGAATACAAAGCATGAAACAATAATTCAATAAAATTTGTATTTTTGCCGCAAAATAGCAAAAAACATGAGTCACGCAGACATCTTATATCGAATCCAACAATTGGGCAGACAACTTCTCCCCGAAGATGCTCATTTGTTGCTTTATGGTTCTCGCGCTCGTGGCGATTACCATGAAGGCTCCGATTGGGATTTGCTCATTTTGCTCAACCGTCCGCAAGAAGCATCTGATTTCCAGAATATCGCCTATCCAATTATGGAACTCGGATTTGACATGGGAGAGTATTTTAGTGTGCAGACCTATTCGCAAGCGGAATGGGAAGCGTTGCGTTTTTTACCTTACTACAAGAGTGTCGAACAAGATAAAATTGTGTTGGTATGAGTTTGAATGATGAAGAAAGGAAAATCCTTGTCGGATTGGAAATTGAGAAATCTCGAAGAACGTTTGCTGAAATTGAGATTCTGCGCCAAGCAGGTCTATGGGACAACATCGCCAATCGGTTGTATTATTCTGCATTCCATGCGGTGAGTGCGCTGTTGATTCATGATGGACATCCTGTTGGAACCCATCAAGGTGCTGTAGTGATGCTTCATCAGCATTATGTCAAGACGGGCATTCTGCCCAAAGAAGACGGCGCATTTTATTCCCAACTTCAAACTTTGCGTGAGAAAAGTGATTACAATTGCACTTATTATGCCACGGAAGAAGATACGGGGCCACGAATTGCTTTGACGGAAAAGTTCATCGAGAAGATAATTGGATTGATAAAGAATTGATTCTATTATGTTTGACTTCGTTTTCTATCGTTTGAACTTGTTCTATGAGAAAAGAGAAAAAGGCAGCGATACAATATGGACTGCGGCATTTTATGTGACTATTTTACAATTCTTGATACTCTATTCCGCTTTCATTTTTATTGACATTTTCACAAACAAAACCTTATCAAACATATTGTTAGGAGGAAATAAGATGTTGGCAATAATCATTTCCCTCGTTGCTATTGTTTTGCTGTTCCTATTTAATCGCAACCGTTACCATCGTAAACATGACATAATAGTCAGCAAATATGAGAAACACCCCGCAAATCGATGGTTTAAGATTTGGATAGTAGCCGCACTAATGATGTTGTTATTTCTTTCTCCTATCCTATGGAACGAGTTACACAAATTGATTGTGAGATAAAAATGTCTTCGGCTTTATTGTATGGTTTGTCCAGATGCTACTAAATGTAGCATGTGTTTCGGACATAAAGTGAAAAAAGCGTATCTTTGCACCTTCATTTGAGCACTCAATGACCATCGGAATCCCCATCTGGATGTTAGCTTTATCGCTGCTGGCAGGTCTGGCGGCGGCCACGGTGTTGTATGTCCGAAACAAGAAACAGCACTATGGCAAAGCCTTGACAATCATTTTGTTTGCGCTGCGGACTATGATTGTTGGCTTGGTGGTGTTGCTGCTCTTCAACCCGCTGATAAGGCAAAAATTCAGCTCGGTGGAAACGCCTACGATTATCCTCGCGCACGACAATTCCTCGTCTGTTGTCCTTTGCAAGGATTCGGCGTTTTACAAAAAAGATTATCTGACCCAGTTTGAGCAGTTTAGGAAAGAATTGAATGCTGATTTTCAAGTTGATGAATACCTTTTCGGCGAGGAAGTCCGAGATTTCGAGCGACTCGATTTCTCCGACCAACTCACCGACCTTTCTTCGCTGCTGAACACCCTCGACCGCCGTTACTACAAGCGCAATGTGGGTGCGGTGCTGCTCTTTTCCGATGGCATTTATAATCGCGGCTTCGAGCCAGAATTGCTGGCCGAGAACTTCCCGTATCCCATCCATACCGTAGTCTTGGGCGACACGGTAGCCTATCCCGACCTCGCCGTCCGCAACGTGCATTATAATAAGGTGGTATCGCTTGGTGCGACCTTCCCTGTCCGCGTGACGATCGCCGCTCGTGACTTGGCCGGACGCAAGGCCCAACTGACCCTCAAGGAAAGCGGTCGCGTCATCGAGAAGCGTGACATTGAGATTCCATCCAATCGTTTCTCCAAAGAAATCGACTTCATGCTCGACGCCACCAAGAAAGGCGTGATGGCTATCGACATCGAGGTGAGTGGCATAGCCGAGGAGGAGCAACTGCTGAACAATTTACGGCATATCTATGTAGAGGTGCTTGATCAGAAATACAAACTGCTGTGCATGGCGGCCTCGCCGCATCCCGATTTGGCGGCACTGCGTAGCGTACTCAACGACAACTACGAGATGGACTTCTGCTTCGGGAAGGAAACCTTGCCCGAGTTCAGCAACTACGATATGGTCATCCTGCATCAGGTGCCCTCGGCACGCACGGATTTCAACGCATTGAAGGCGCAGTTGGACAAGAACGTGAAACTGCCCGTCTTCTTCATTGTCGGCAACGATACCGACCGCGATATGCTGAGCAAGTTGCAGGGTGTCTTTGCTTTGCATTCTGGAGCGACCAACACCCAATTGGATGTCAAGGCACACCAAAACACGGCTTTCTCGACCTTCACTTTTGATTCTAAATCGGAGCAACTTATTGCAAAATACCCACCTTTGGCCTTGCCACATGTGGAAATCAATGCTATGAAATCGCACGACGACCTGCTTTTGCAAGAGGTGATGGGCATCAAGTCGGGACTGCCGCTATTGAGTTTTGCACAGGATGGACGCAAGATGGCTTTTCTGTTCGGCACTAACATCTGGCGTTGGCGGTTGTTCGAGTATTACCAGAACAAAAACCACGATGTGTTCGATGAGATGTTCTCCAAGTCGCTGAAATATCTGTTGCTGTCGGCCAACGACGGCTCGGCCATCTACGCCAAGGAGACTTATTACAGCAACGAGCCTGTCATCATCACGGCTGAATTGCGCAACCCAAACAACGAGTTGGTGACCGACCCCGACATGGCCATTCAGATTGAGAATAAGTTGACAGGCGAGATTTACGATTACACCTTCTCGAAGCGAGACCATGACTACGAACTGAACGCTGGCCTGCTGCCCGAGGGACTTTATATATATAAGGTGCAAACGCAGATGGGCGAACGCAAAATCAGCGTGAGCGGCACCTTCAGCGTGGTCGCCATCGGCATCGAGGCACAACAACTCACCGCAGACATCGATCGGATGCGCACCTTGGCTCGATTGACCAACGGAAACTGTTATACCGCCCGCCAACTTGACCAACTGGCCTCGGATTTACGCAACGACACGCGAATAACCTCTGTTGAGCATCACGAGAGCCGTTTCGAGGACCTGATTCATTCCGAATGGATCTTCTTCGTCCTTATCGGCTTGGCCGCGGTGGAATGGGTGTTGAGAAAAATGTTTGGATCTTATTAAAACTACGGATTTTACGGATGAAACGGATGGAAAAAATAGGTTTTAAATGCGCAAATGCCCAATTCTTAGGACAAAATCTGTATAATCCGCTAAATCCGTAGTTAAGAAAAATAGCCTAATTATTTAAAATTTAAATTGTTATAAAATGAAAATTCAAGATCAATCCGTCGTCACCATGACCTACGTCTTGCGCGAGAACGACGAAAACGGTCCCATCCTGCAGGAGACCACCAAAGAGAATCCTTTTGTCTGCATTTTCGGAATGCACCAGTTGCTGCCCAAGTTTGAGGAGAACCTGATGGGCAAGGAGCCTGGCGACAAGTACGCCTTCCACCTGACCCCCGAAGAGGGCTACGGCGAGCGCGATGAGAACTACATCATGGACCTCGACAAAAAGATGTTCATGCAAAACGATGTCCTGATGGACATGGTGAAAGTCGGTGCTCAACTGATGATGCAGACCTCCGATGGTCGCCCCATCATGGGTATCGTCCGTGAGATTGGCGACAAGCACGTGAAGATGGACTTCAACCACGACATGGCGGGCAAGCACCTCCATTTCTCGGGCGAGATCCTCGATGTGCGCGAGTCTACTGATGAGGACTTCAGTGCTGGCGGCTGTGCCGGTTGTGGTGGCAGCTGCGATGGCGGCTGCGAGGGGTGCAAATGATAAAATGCGCAGGCGGGTAATATTTCCCATAGTTACGCAACTTATTGAGATATTTTCTGCGCAAATGGTGTTTTTTGATGCCGTTTGCGCAGATTATTTTTGTGTTTTCTGCGGAAAGGTTTTTGCATGATTACTGAAATTGTTGAGCAAGTATAATTAATACAATTCTCCTCAGCCAAGCCATCTGAACTGAGCTGAGGAGAATAACTTTTTTCAAAATGACATCTCTGTTCTACACTAGAGTTTAAGCAGTACTTTCCAACTCTTTTTTTGAGCCCAAAACTCTCCATCAGTATTGATCAATTTCACTTTCTCCCTTTGAAAATTCTTGACTTGTTTTTCAACTTCGAAATCATAATCGCCATTTATCACACATTTGTAATCCCAATACGTCAATAGGCCTTGAAGGGCCATTACTGTGTTGGGTTTTGTGCTACGTGTCCTTATACTTAAATTAGGGGTGGCCGCCAGCGTTTTCTTTCCAGCTATGCCATCCACTACTAACCCAGCATCAAACTCCGCATTCAATGCTTTTTGCAAATCGGCCACCAGACGTTGCCATTTCTCCTCATCGGTTACTTCAAACCCAGGCTGAGTATTAGGGTCCACATCATAATTGGGTCGGCCATAACCTGCGATTCTTTCGTATTCAATCGAATAGCTTTTCGTGCGCACACAACAGCCGTTGGTCACTACACCCAATGCGAGACTGGTGTTCCCTTCAATGGTGTAAACGTATCCTTTATCCACTTTGTACACCAATCCGGTATGACAGATGCCTGAGTTGTTTTTGAAAAAAATCTGGTCACCGACATGGGGATTACTGGTATGCCAAGTCCCCTTCTTCTCATAAAACTTTGCTGAATACTTGGTGTAATCATTAAAATCACCGCCTAACAGCGCTTTGGCCTCTGTTTCTCCGTATGCTTTGTAAAAACACCAGTCGACGAAACAGTCACACCATGGCTGGCCGAAATCCATCACTTGTGGATACAATTCATGCATGTCTCGTCCGTACTTTGTGAGGTTATCAGTTCCAGCACCTTCCTCCTTGGAATCGAGTACTTTTGGGTCTTTATTATAGGCTTTTTTTGATTTTTCCATATAGCCTACTTCATCCAAGGCTATTTTAATCACTTTATCAACGGTGTTGCTCATGGTTTTAAGTGTTTAATGGTTATTAATCTGATTATTGGCTGTACATTGTTTCTAATGCAGAAACCAATTGAATTGCAAAAATAATAGAGATTGTGGAATTATCCAAAAAAAGTATTTGGAAAGTTTTCTGCTGAACATAAAAACAGAATCGGGCTTCACTGGCAAAGGATGAAGCCCAAATTTGTGTTGTAGAGATGTAATGTGCTGTGTCTATACCTGATTCTGACAAAACTCTGGGAAAAAATCAGAATTTTTATGATTTTTCCGTAGAGTTTTCTATTTTGTGATGCAAAAAACGGCGTACAACGGTACGGCCTTGATGCGGTTATCGAAGCCGAAATGCTTCATGGAGATTCTAATCGAATAGGGTGAATTGTATTTACTAGCGAATTGGTTCATGCTAATGGCCTTGTTGCGTTTACCTTTTTTTACCTCTATCGGGATGATGCCATTCTCGGTTTGCAGCACAAAATCCACCTCGGCGGTGTTGTCGTTTTTCCAATAGAACAGCGGAATGTGGTTGGCCATAAATTGCTGTGCCACATAGTTCTCGGCCAAAGCACCAAGGAAGGAATTGTCCTGCTCAATGGAAGAAAGCACGGTCTGATAGGCGATGCCCGATTTCATGGTAAGCAGGCCTACATCGGCCATGTAGAGTTTGAAGTCGGAGAGGTCGGCATAGACGGAGATGGGCATGTAGCCGTGTTGTGTTTTTTGACATTTCAGCACGATGCCCGCCGATTCTAACCAGTCGATGGATTCGCCGAACAGTGTGGCACTGCCGCCCCGTTGCACAATCTTGTATTGGAACTTGGTGTTTTCTTTCGCTAATTGTGCAGGAATGGAGTTATAGCAAGCCCGGATCTTGACTGAAGTGGAGGCTGAGGCGTATTTGGCCATGTCCGCCAAGTATTCATTGACAATGCGGCTTTGGATGTCGATAATATCCACAAAACTCTGCGTTTCAATGAATTGTTTCACCACAGCAGGCATACCACCTGTAATCAGATATTGCCGATACAATTCGGTCAGCATTTCGTGAATGCCCTTTTCAAAAGGTTGGTTGTCAGCGAAGTGGTTTCTGATTTCCTCGGAGAAGAACCGTTTGCCCATCGCCCAAAGAAACTCCTCAAAATCCAAAGGATACAAATTGATTTCGTCGACCTTGCCGACAGGGAAGGAGTATTTCTCGCGGTTGACGGCCACACCGAGCAGACTTCCAGCGGCCACCACATGGTATTGTGGAGCCTCTTCGCAAAAGACCTTCAATGCCATCAAAGTCCGCTCGCTACTTTGGATTTCGTCAAAGATAATCAAAGTCTTCCCTGGAACAATTGCTTGGTTGTAAGAGGCTTCCAAGTATTGGACAATTCTCGTAGGGTTAAGGTCACCTTCAAAAATGGCGGCTGCAGCCACTTGGTTTTCCAAATGCACATAGATGGTGTTCTCGAAATGAGTTTGCCCGAATTCCTTCAGGATATAAGTTTTTCCCACCTGCCTCGCACCATTCATGATGAGCGGCATCCTATTCGGCTTGTCTTTCCATTTGACCAATTCGGCCATCACTTTTCTTTCCATATCGCATCGTTTTTACCCCGCAAAAATAATCATTTTTGACAAAACTCTGGGAAAAAATCGGAATTTTTATGATTTTTCCATAGAGTTTTATCGATTTTGGAGGATTGTTGCAAAAACAAGCCCCGCCAGTTGCTGCTCGATTATGGCAATCTTGGCCTTAATATCGACTGTTTGCATGGTCAGGGGCGATACGTTTTTGTATGATTTGTTCAGAACATGATGCATGTTTAATGAAAGATATGTATTTTTGCATTTTGATAACAAAAAGGAGGAATTATGTCGGCAGTAGAGATGAAAACATTTGAAAGCCAGTTGGCAGGACTTTCATACGCTGAACAACTCTATGTGATGGAGTATTTACTGAAACTGATGCGACTTAGGCAGCAAAACGAAACAGCTAATGATAAGAGTGCATCAGCCAAGGTTGTACTTGGAAAAATTCAAGGTATGTTTGCTGAGGACAAAGGTTGGACTTCTGAAGACAAGATGCTTGAGGATTTGGCTGGATTTAGGCGTGAAAGGGTAGCCTTATGCGCATACTAATCGACACGAATGTGTTGGTGTCGACATAATTCTTTCTGGTGACAAAGATTTCATAGAAGCCGAACTTAAGCATCCTTTTGTAATTTCTCCGTCGATGTTCTATGATTATTTGTTTTCGCGGCAAGGACTATAATTGCTTTAAATCAATCCCCTTTTCCGCATCTAAAGCATTTCAGCGTAGTGGTAACATCTGACATGGAATTGTATACATTCTCAATAGCCAAGAAAACCGTAATCATCAACACTTCCAGGATAATCACCATACATGCCATCGGTCATTGCGTCCCATGTTTCTCTTCCCAAATTCCAATCATTAAAAGGGCAGCGTTTTTTATGATTTGATGTTTTATTTTTTGATAGTATTTTATTTATTTGTTTTTTCCCATCTTCACAACCCAGAGAGGCTGCTTTTTCATACCATTCCAATGCTTTTCTAAGGTTTTTTTCAATACCATAACCGTTTTCATAGCAAACTCCAAGATTGTATTGTGCTGTTGCATTACCTTGCTCTGCCGCTTTTGTAAACCATTCTACAGCCTTGGTGAAGTCTTTTTTTACGCCATTGCCGAAATAATAACATTCACCAAGATGGCAGAAGGCATATTTGTTTCCTAGTTCAGCAGCCTTGGTGAACCATTCGACGGCTTTCGCGAAGTTTTTCTCTATGCCATTGCCGTAATAATAACATTTGCCAAGATCATATTGAGCCATTGCATCTCCTTGCTTGGCAGCCTTAATATACCACTCAACGGCCTTTGTGAGGTCTTTTTCAACACCTATGCCTTCTTCATAATAAAATCCAATTACACGCATGGCTCTCTCATTGCCTTTATTAGCAGCATCAAGTGTTAGTTCTATTGTCTTGTTTAAATTTATGTTTGTACCATATCCGTTTTTGTAACAACAACCCAAGCAAACTTTTGCTTCAAGATCTCCTTTGTTTGCCGAGATTTGGAAATGTTTGAAGGCTTGAATTTTGTCATTTTTTTCCTCACAGTAATATCTTCCTAAATAATAGGAAGCTTTGTCACAACCTTTTTCTGCAGTTATTGTAAATAAAGCAAACGCTGAAGAATAATCTTTTAAATTGTATAATTGTTTTGCTTTATCACAAATGGTTTCTGCAATTTCTACAATTAGCCGATAATCACAATTTGCATCTTTTACTTCGTATGTAATTGCTTTTAAAATGCTTTCGTCTTTCGTATAGACAAAAGTCAATTCATGTTCTCCTTTGCGAAGTTCAAAACTGCAAAAGGTATCAGCCTTAGTCGTGCCAAGTTCTTGACCATAATCATAGACTTTACAATCGAAATCAGTCTTGATATGAACAGTGGATGTGTTTGCCATGTTATTGTTTTATTGAAAAACCGCCTCCCAAGATGATTGAGAGGCGGCTCGGTTGTGTTTATGTTGCCTCATTATTTCCTCAGCCCCGCCAACTGCTGCTCAATCACAGCAATCTTGGCTTCGGCATCGGCTTTCTTTTTGCGTTCCTTGTCGACAACGGCGGCAGGAGCACCACTCACGAAGCGTTCGTTGGAGAGCTTCGCCTCAACGCTCTTCAGGAAGCCTTGGGCGTATTTCAGTTCCTCTTCCAATTTCTTGATTTCGGCCTCCACATCGACGCTGCCGGTGAGCGGCACGAAGAACTCGGTGCTGCCCACGATGAAGCCGAAGGCACCAGCGGGAGCCTCAGCCACATAGTCGATCTCGCTCACGTTGCAGAGTTTGGCGATGACGCAGTCGAAGTCCTTATTGGCGTTGCCGTTCTTCTCCACGACCACCAACTTGATGGCGTCGCGGAAGGCAATGTTCTTATCAGAACGCACCTTACGGACATTGTTGATGACCTCTTGCGTGAACTCCATCTGCTTGAGAACAGCGGCAGCCTGGTCGCTGAGCCTGTCGAAGCGAGGCTGTTGGGCAATGATGATGTCATCGCCATCCTTGCGCTCGGCGATGGCATGCCAGATCTCCTCGGTGATGAACGGCATGAAGGGATGCAGCATCAGCATGAGGTGTTCGAAGAACTGGATGGTGGCAGCGTAGGTCACGGGGTCGATGCCTTGGCCTTGCGGAGCCTTCACCATCTCGAGATACCAAGAGCAGAAGTCGTCCCAAGTGAGTTTGTAGATGCCCATCAAGGCATCACTGAGACGGTATTTGTCGATATTGTCGTTGGTCTCGGCCAGCACTTGGTTGAAGCGCGCCTCAAACCATTTCACAGCCATCTTGGCGGCCTCGGGTTGAGTGGCATTCTCGTCCACATTCCAACCTTTCACTAAACGGAGGGCGTTCCATATCTTGTTGCAGAAGTTACGGCCTTGCTCGCAGAGCGACTCGTCGAAGAGGATATCGTTGCCGGCAGGGGCGCTGAGCATCATGCCCATACGCACGCCGTCTGCACCGAACTTGTCAATCAGTTCAATTGGGTCGGGGGAGTTGCCCAATGACTTCGACATCTTACGGCCGAGTTTGTCTCTCACGATACCCGTGAAATACACATTCTTGAACGGCACTTCATTCTGGTATTCCTCGCCAGCCATAATCATTCTGGCGACCCAGAAGAAGATGATGTCGGGGGCGGTGATGAGGTCGTTGGTGGGGTAATAGTATTTGAATTCAGCGTTGTCTGGGTCAAGGATGCCGTTGAAGAGCGACAAAGGCCACAGCCAAGAACTAAACCAAGTATCCAAAGCATCGTCGTCTTGGCGCAGGTCGTTGAGAGTCAAATTTTTGTTGCCAGTCTTTTCGATAGCAAGTTTCAAGGCTTCTTCAGATGTCTCGGCCACTACAAAGCCACCTTCGGGCAGGTAATAAGCTGGAATCTGATGGCCCCACCACAGCTGGCGGCTGATGCACCAGTCCTTAATGTTCTCCAACCAGTGACGGTAGAGATTGACATATTTCGCGGGATAGAACTTGATATCGCCGTTCAAAACAGGCTTCAAAGCGATGTCGGCGAGGTGTTCCATCTTGAGGAACCACTGCATGGAGAGCTTCGGCTCAATCGGCACGTTGGTGCGCTCGGAATAACCCACCTTATTATTATAGTCCTCGATTTTCTCCAACAGGCCAGCTTCTTTCATGTCAACGATGATTTGCTTGCGCACATCTTCGCGGGTCATGCCGATATAGATGCCAGCAGCCTCGCTGATGGTAGCGTCATCGTTGAAGATGTTGATGCTTTGTAAGTTGTGTTTCTCGCCCAACATATAGTCGTTTACATCGTGGGCAGGAGTGACCTTCAGACAGCCTGTACCGAACTCGATGTCCACATAGTCGTCCTCGATGACAGGAATGACGCGGTTAACCAGAGGCACCACAACCTTCTTGCCGCGCAGCCATTGGTTCTTCGGGTCGGCGGGGTTGATGCACATGGCGGTATCGCCCATGATGGTCTCGGGACGCGTGGTGGCCACCACCGCATAGCGGCGACCTTTTTCGTCGGTGTGAATAATCTCACCTTCAGCACCAGTGGCACCTGTGCCGTCGTCCTCGTGGAGGTAATAACGGAGGTAGAATAGTTTGCTGTGCTCATCCTTGAAGACCACTTCCTCGTCGCTCAAAGCGGTCAAAGCCTTGGGGTCCCAGTTGACCATACGGACGCCGCGGTAAATCAGTCCTTTGTTGTAGAGGTCGACGAAGGCGCGGATGACGCTCTTCGAGCGGATGTCATCCATGGTGAATGAGGTGCGTTCCCAGTCGCAGGAGCAACCGAGGCGGCGCAACTGCTTGAGGATGATGCCACCATGCTCATGGGTCCAGTCCCAAGCGTGCTTGAGGAACTCCTCGCGGCCGATATCCGTCTTCTTGATGCCCTGTTGCGCCAGCTTGTTCACCACCTTGGCTTCGGTGGCGATGGAGGCGTGGTCGGTGCCTGGCACCCAGCAGGCATTTTTGCCCTGCATGCGGGCGCGGCGGATGAGGATATCCTGAATCGTGTTGTTCATCATGTGGCCCATGTGAAGCACACCGGTCACATTCGGTGGCGGAATCACGATGGTATAGGGTTCGCGTTCGTCGGGGGTCGAGTGGAAGTAGTTCTTGTCCATCCAATGCTCGTACCATTTGCCTTCAACTTCCGAAGGGCTGTATTTGCTGCTGATTTCCATTATGTTGTTTAATTATTGACTAATGAGGTATACATTCAAACAAATTGCAAAAGTAGTTTTTTTTCGCGTAACTCTACACATATTTCCTATTTTTGCACCCGATTTAACAATAATAACTATGTTCGGATTAAGAGCAGACGGCAAGCGGGTGAAAGGAATTGACCCCATCCAGAAAATCATTCCTCATATCATGAAATACCGCTATGATGCCCAAAACATGACCAGATACAGTTGCCGATGTGAGCCATTGGATGATTTTATTAGGTTGGAAAACGAAAAAGGATTCAAGTTCACTTATATGCATATCCTGATGGCGGGTTTGCTCCGTATCACAGCGATGTATCCATGGTTGAACCGTTTTGTCATGAACGGTCGTATTTTTGAACGTAATGGTGTCTTCTTTTCTTTTGTCGTCAAAAAAGAATTAAGACATGATGCCGCCGAATCGTTGGTGAAACTTGAATTCAAGGGGGGTGAGTCCATTTATGAAGTAAAGGAGAAAGTGGACAACGCTGTGAGGGAAAACTCGAAATTAGAAGCCAACAACGGCACGGAGAAGTTGGCCCACTTGCTGACGATTACGCCCAACTTCATGATTAAATTCCTGGTCGGGATGATTAAATTCTTGGACAAGCACGGTTTGTTGCCCCATGCCATTTTGAAGTTGAGTCCATTCCATACCACGTATTTCGTCACCAATTTGAAGTCCATCAAGGGCCCTGCCATCTTCCACCACGCCTATGAATTTGGTACTACAGGAGTGTTTCTCGCTATGGGAAAGGAGAGCGTGGAGCCTGTCGTCAACAAGGGGGTAATAGAGGTGGGGAAGGTGATGCCTGTCGAAATCGTGATGGACGAAAGGTTTTGTGACGGCTTCTATTATGTTAAGGCTTTGAATGAACTGAAACGAATACTCGAACATCCCGAAGTGCTTATTGCGCCATGGAGCGACAGTCTTCAACCCGAATTGGTTAGGTAAACTTTTTCTTCATTTTTGCAATTGCAACACATTTTTCCCTATCTTTGTCCGCTGTTGGAAAACGAGAAATCAATTCAATAATTCAATAATCATTAAAAATCTCAATTATGGGTACATTATCTGAACTTTGGCAAAGCCACCGTATGTTGATGGTTTTTGTCATGATCTTAATCGTTGTCATCCCTTTCTTGATCTTTTACTTGAATAAGGCCAAGAAAGAACATCCTAAAGGCCTGATTGCCGCTGCTTTGAGTAACATGGGCGAGCGCTTCGGCTATTACATCATGAATGCTGTGTTGGTGCTGTTCATTTGCTCCAAGTTTGGTATCTCCGACGTAACATCGGGCGTTATCTTTGCAGTGTTTTATTTCTTGATTTATGTTCTTGCCCTTCCTGGCGGTATCATTGCCGACCGTACGCAGAACTACAAGAGGACCATTATCACGGGTATCGTCGTGATGGCCATCGGCTATGGACTGCTCTCCATCCCGGTGTTCAGCGAAGGTGGCAGTGGCATTTCGTGGCCCTTTGTCCTTGCCATGGTTGCCTTGGTACTCATCGCCTGCGGTAACGGTCTCTTCAAGGGCAACCTGCAAGCCGTCGTGGGCCAGCTGTATGATGATTTCGAGGCCGAGGCAGCGAAGAAAGGTCCCGAGGCTCTTGCTGCAGCCAAGGAGAAGCGCGACAGCGGTTTCCAGATCTTCTATGTGTTCATCAACATCGGTGGTGTGATTGCTCCGTTTGTGGCGCCCATCATCCGCGAGTGGTATCTGAAGACTAAAGGTTTGATTTACAACGCAGACCTCCCGCGTCTGTGCCATAAGTTCCTCATGGGAACTACGTCTGGTAATGACTTGGATAATCTCAATGTACTTTCGCAAAGCTATCCTGGTGCCGCCGAGAATCTCTCCGGATTCTGCCAAAACTACATCCAGGTATATAACACAGGTGTGCACTATTCCTTCATCGTGTCGGTGATAGCCATGTTGATCTCTCTGACAATTTTCATCGCTGTCAAACACAAGCTGCCGAATCCGGTGAAGAAGGTAAAAGCCGATGTGCAAGGGTATACTGAAGCAGAGCGCATCGCCAACGCCAAAGAAATCAAGCAGCGTATGGCCGCTTTGTATGCTGTGCTCGGCATTGCCGTGTTCTTCTGGTTCTCATTCCACCAAAATGCCCAGTCTCTTACCGTCTTCGCACGCGACTTCGTGGATACCAGCGCCCTCGCGCCTGAAATTTTGCAATTCATCAATCCGTTCTTCGTGATTGTGCTGACACCTATTGTCATGTGGATCTTTGCCACTTTGGTCCGCAAGGGCAAGGAGGTTTCCACACCTAAGAAGATTGCCATGGGTATGTTTATCGCCGCATGTGCCTACATCTTCTTGATTATCATCGCTGTGGCTCACAACTATCCGTCTGACAATGCTTTCAAGGCTCTTCCCGAAGCTGAAAAGGCTGCCATGAAGACTGGACCGTGGGTAATGATTGTAACCTATTTCTTCCTTACCGTGGCCGAGCTGTTCATCTCACCTCTGGGACTGTCTTTCGTTTCCAAGATTGCTCCGCGCCACATGGTAGGTGTGTGTCAAGGCTTGTGGCTGTCAGCAACAGCCGTTGGCAACCTTTTGATTTTCCTCGGTGTCAAGATGTTGGAATCCTTCCCGCACCAATGGATGACATGGGCTGTCTTCGCCTTGATCTGCCTCACCTCCATGGGCGTCATGCTCGGTATGTTGAAATGGTTAGAGAGAGTCGCTAAATAATTGAAATATATCAATGTATGACAAAGGCTTGCTTCGGCAAGCCTTTGTCGTAATCTTTGAATTTTAAATCTTTAAATCTTAAATTCAAAATGTTCAAAGGACACCCTAAAGGGCTATATGCTCTCGCATTGGCTAACACAGGCGAACGCTTCGGCTATTACACCATGCTGGCCATCTTCGTGCTCTTCCTACAGGCCAAGTTCGGCTACAACGAGGCGCAGGCGGGCAACATCTACGGCATCTTCCTCGGATGCGTCTATTTCATGCCTCTCATCGGCGGTATGCTTGCCGACCGTTTTGGATACGGCAAGATGGTGAAGTCGGGCATCGTGGTGATGTTCCTCGGTTATTTGCTTTTGGCAGTGCCGATGGCTACTACCACAGCCAAAGTCACCATGTTTTCCGCTTTGGCTTTGATTGCCATTGGAACAGGTTTGTTCAAGGGCAACCTTCAGGTGATGGTGGGCAACCTCTACGACGAGGCCAAATATAGTGCCTTCCGTGACAATGGCTTCAGCCTGTTCTACATGGCCATCAACATCGGTTCCATGTTTGCACCCATCACGGCCACCAAGGTCACTGATTTGTTCCTTGGCAAGGCTGGTTTCAGCTATGTGCCGCAGATTCCTTCCTTGGCACATCAATATCTCGACAAGACCATCACACCTGAAGCACTTTCGACTTTCGAAGCATTAGCGGTGCAACAAGGTGGCGACATCAACAACCTGACAGCCTTTGCCAACAACTACATCGATGCCTTGTCGGGAGCTTACAACTATGGTTTCGGCGTGGCATGCCTCTCGCTGATTCTCTCCATGGCCATCTATTTGAGTTGCCGCAAGTGGTTCCAGCACGCCGATGTCAATACCAAGCAGGCCAAGACGATGGAAAGCACCACGGTGAATGTGGTAGAACTCTCGAAGGAGCAGACTCGCGAGCGTATCACCGCTTTGGTGATGGTCTTCGCCGTGGTCATCTTCTTCTGGATGTCATTCCAGCAGGCTGGTCTTTGCCTGACCTATTTCGCCCGCGACTACACGCAAAGCACCGTGAGCGGTTTCACGCGTTTTGGCTTCAATATCTGGTCGTTGACGATGGTCGCCATCTCGATTTATACGATATTTGGGGCAGCTCAGGCCACCAAGCCCTTGAACCGTGGCATCTTATGTGGTGTAACGGTGTTTTTGTGGATTATGGCCTGGACGTTCTATCGCGTCATGCCCGACCCCATCAGCATCCTGCCTCAGCAGTTCCAGCAATTCAATCCCTTCTTCGTGGTCGCTCTGACACCTGTTTCGATGGCGGTCTTCGGTGCTTTGGCGAAGAAAGGCAAGGAGCCATCCTCGCCGCGTAAGATTGGCTTGGGCATGATTGTCGCTGCCCTCGGTTTCCTTATCTTGGTGGTTTGTTCCTTCCCATTGGCCAGCCCTGCCGAACTGAAGGCGCAAGGCGGTGTGAGTAGCACTTTAGTCTCGCCCAATTGGCTGATTAGCACCTATTTCGTCCTGACTTTCGCCGAGCTGTTGTTGAGTCCCATCGGCATTTCCTTCGTCACCAAGGTGGCTCCGCCCAAGTACAAAGGCATGATGATGGGTCTATGGTTCTGCGTGACTGCCATCGGCAACTACCTCACCAGCGTCATCGCCCGCATCTGGGGCACAGGTATGCCGCTTTGGATGGTTTGGGGCGTGCTCGTCGTGCTTTGCCTGCTCTCCGCCGTGTTCATTTTCTCGATTATGAAACGGTTAGAAAAGGCTACATCGGGTTGCTGATAATCAAAATATTAGGATTGTAGGGGTGCCAAATTATGACAGCCCTACATTTTTTATTTCAGATTCAAAGATGTATGGATTGAGTTTTTATTTGTAAGTTTGCAATCGAATAGCCTTGTTATGAGCAAAAAGGAACAAGACATATTGTATTTCATTTCGTTTTGCATCGAACAATACAAGCACGAAATGGGCATGAGCGGCTCAGAAGTGATGGATTTGTTCGACCAAAGCGGCTTGCTTGAATATCTCTCGGAGAATTACGAAGTGCTGCATACCCAAGGCCATCGTTGGCTGATTGAGGAAATGAAGGATTATCTGAAAGAGAAAACACAATGAACACAGAAATCACAAACGAAAACCTGTATCTATTGCTTCCGAGCAAGGCTTTGCAAGTGGCTCGTCTGTATCAGGAGGCGCATGGTGGGAGCGGATTGGATGCCTTGAAGCGTTTTTATCGTTCGGCTCTATACAAGCAATTGGAACAAGAAGAAACCAAACTTTGGCATTTGGGGCCTGTGGCCTTGTTTGAGACTTTGGAAGAATAGTTTACTTATTCCTTTCTTTCCATTGATTGCAAACATTTTGCTAATTTTGCACCCAAAATAAAACCCATGTCAAGAAACGAACAAGAATTGCAAGGCGTGACGCTATTGGGTAATCAAAACACCCACTATAGTTATGACTATACGCCTGAAGTGCTGGAGGTTTTTGAGAACAAACATCCTGAAAACGAGTACCTTGTAACCTTGGACTGCCCCGAGTTTACCTCTTTGTGCCCCAAGACTGGCCAGCCCGACTTCGGACACCTTATTATTAATTACATCCCACGCACATTGATGGTGGAGAGCAAGAGCCTGAAACTCTACCTCTTCAGCTTCCGCAACCACGGTGATTTCCACGAGGATTGCGTCAACATGATTATGAAAGACTTGGTCAAGCTGATGGATCCCAAATACTTGGAAGTCATCGGTCTGTTCAAACCTCGTGGGGGCATCTCCATCAAGCCCTTCGCCAATTATGGCGACGCCGAACATCAAGACATGGTGAAACAACGCCTTTTAGCCAGTTTCCACAACTCCTAACTGCCAACTAAATAACTGAAAAACTGATATGAAGGATGCAGTAATCATCATCTCCGGCGGCATGGACTCCACCACAATGCTTTACGAGTTCAAGGACGAAATCGCTATGGCTATCACTTTCGACTATGGCTCTACGCAAAACGGACGCGAGCGTGTTTGTGCCGTCACACATTGCCAACGTCTGGGCATCAAGCACATCGTCATCCAATTGGAATTTATGTACCGCTACTTCAAGAGTGCCTTGCTTGGCAATCCTGAAGACATTCCAGAAGGCAACTACAACGACGAGAACATGAAATCGACGGTGGTGCCCTTCCGTAATGGCATCATGTTGGCGGTCGCTGCTGGTGTTGCTGAAAGCAACGGATTGAAGCGCGTAATGATTGCCAACCATGCCGGCGACCATTCCATCTATCCCGACTGCCGACCGGGTTTCGTCAATGCCATGTCGGAGGCCATGTCGGCGGGAACGTATGAGAATATAACAGTCTATGCACCTTACACATATTTAAGCAAAAAGGAAATCGCCGAACATGGTAAGGCTTTGGGCTTGGATTACAGCGAGACCTATTCCTGCTATAAGGGCGGTGAGAAACATTGTGGCAAATGCGGCACCTGTCGCGAGCGTATTGAGGCCCTACGCGCTGCGGGCATCGATGATACAACTGAATATGAGACGCGATGAATCGCGTCTCTACGAGGCGATCTTAAATTTTAAATTTTAAATCTTAAATCTTGAATTACAATGTATTACGTCAGAAAAACCTTAGAAATATCCTCCTGCCACCAGCTCTATTTAGACTATGAGAGCAAGTGCGAGAACCTTCACGGCCACAACTGGAAGGTCAACGTATATTGCCGCGCCGAGAAATTGGACAACAACGGTATGGTGTGCGACTTCACCGAAATCAAACGCTTGGTTCATGGCAAGATAGACCATACGAACCTCAACGAGGTGTTGGATTTCAACCCTACTGCCGAAAACTTGGCCAAATGGATTGTCGACACCGTCCCGAACTGCTACCGCGCTGATGTATGGGAGTCTCGCGATAACAAGGCTTCTTATATCAAGGATGATGCCCCGCAAAACTTTGAATAAAAGACGCGGGACTGCGAGACGCGAGACTACGGGTCTCATTGTCTCGTGTCCCGAGTCCCGAAGTCTCGTGTCTATGTATAAGATCAACGAAATATTCTATTCCCTGCAAGGCGAGGGCTACCATTCTGGTACGTCCGCCGTCTTCGTGCGCTTTAGCGGCTGCAACTTGTGCTGTGCATTTTGTGACACCCAACATCAAGTAGGGGAGATGATGTCGTTGCAAGAGATTGTGGCTGAGGTGAATAAATATCCCATCGCTCCTTTAATTGTTCTGACAGGCGGGGAGCCATCTTTGTTCATCGACGAGGCTTTTGTGGCAGAACTGAAGCAAAAGACAGGCAAAACCATCGCCATTGAGACCAACGGAACACGGCCTTTGCCGAACAATCTGGATTGGGTGACGTTTTCACCGAAATCATCTTTTGTAGGTGGCGATGCAGAACCTTGTGTATTAAAGCGTTGTGATGAATTGAAGGTGGTTTATCTCGGTCAGGATTTGGCGCAATATGATGATATTGAAGCTAAATATCGTTTTTTGCAGCCGTGTTTCGTTGAGGATTTGGAACAAAGGAAAGTCAACATGCAGGCTTGTGTTGAGGCTGTGAAAAGTCACCCCAATTGGCGGCTTTCATTGCAGATTCACAGGGTGTTGAATATTCCCTAATTCGTAGTTATTTCCTTTTCTGGAATCCTCGTCTCGGTTCGCTGTAAACCAAAAACACAGCGGGCTTTTTGTTTAAGTCGCCTTTGTAGTTCTTCCACTCCCCAATGCTTTGACTAATGATAAGTTCATCTTCGCAAGTGAGATTGCAGGCGACACAGACTCGTGTGGCAGGGTGGAGGTTCTTGCAAAGGTCTTGCAGCATGGCGTTGTTACGGAAAGGCGTTTCGATGAAAAGCTCCGTCTCGTTGTTGGCCATCGACCGCCGTTCCAAGTCCTTGATGGCGTTTTGTCTTTCGGGACTTTTGATGGGCAGATAGCCGTGAAAAGCGAAAGCCTGACCGTTGAAGCCCGAAGCCATCAAAGCAAGAATCATCGCGTTGGGGCCGACCAAAGGAATGACTTGAATGCCGGCGGAGTGGGCCAAGTCCACCACTAAAGCGCCTGGGTCAGCAACGCATGGAGTACCAGCCTCTGACATCAGGCCCTTGTCCTCGCCTTGCAAGCAGGCACCGAGGTGTTCCATAAGGTCGAGGTTGCGGGCGTTGTGTTTGTCTAACTCAATGAATTCAATGTCGTCGATGGGGCAGTCCATCCCGATGCGGTTCAAAACACGGCGCGAAGTGCGGGTGTTTTCAACCACGAAATGCTTTAACCGTCTAACAATTTGGAGTGTTCCGGCAGGGATGACTTGTTCAGGTTTCGTTGCACCAAGTAGATTGGGCACGAGATAAAGTTTTCCGAAGTTGTTGGTCATGAGTGGGTTATGGGATTATGACAAAGCGATTTTCTTCTCAATGTCGGCAAACATCACCTTGAATTGTTTGTCGGTTTCCAACTGGTTGGCAATGGTTTTGCAGGCATGGTGCACCGTGGCATGGTCTTTCTTTCCGCATTGCTGCCCGATAGAGGCGAGGCTGGCGTTGGAGTATTTCTTGGAAAGGTACATGGCAATCTGTCGGGCTTGCACCACTTGGCGTTTGCGGGTGTTGAGGGCCATTTGCTCGGGTGAAATCTTGAAATATTCACACACGATGTTGATGATGTATTCCACCGACACCTCCTTGACGGTGTTACGCACGAAACGGTCTATGATTTGTTGTGCCATCTCGATGGTGACGGCTTTCCTGTTGAGCAACGACTGCGCCATCAGGGAGTTCATCACGCCTTCCAACTCGCGGATGTTATTTCTCACATTGCCAGCGATATAGTCCACCACATCGTCGGGGAAAGTGATACCATTGTCGTGCAGCTTTTCTTTGATGATGGAGGTGCGGGTAGGTAGGTCAGGAGTTTGAAGGTCGGCGGTCAGACCCCACTTGAAGCGCGACAACAGCCGGTCTTCCATGCCTTGCAGGTCAGATGGGAACTTGTCGCTGGTAATGACGATTTGCTTGTTGTTTTGCTGCAAGTGGTTGAAAATGTGGAAGAACACATCCTGTGTGCCCGCCTTTCCCGCAAGGAACTGGATGTCGTCGATAATGAGCACATCAATCATCTGGTAGAAGTTGATGAAATCGGGGCGGTTGTTGTTCTTGTTGGCCGTCACATATTGCGTGGAGAGTTGCTCGGCTTGTACGTAAAGGACTGTTTTTTCTGGGTGCAAACGTTTGGTTTCCAATCCTATGGCATGGCATAGATGTGTTTTGCCCAAACCAGTGCCACTATAGATGACCAAGGGATTGAAGGCAGTCTTGCCTGGTTCTTTGGCGATTTTTAGGCCTGCCGAACGCGCCAAACGGTTGCAATCGCCTTCTATGAACGTGTCAAAGGTGTAGTGCTCGTTGAGTTGCGAGTCGATTTGCAGCTTCTTCAGCCCGGGAATAACGAATGGATTGATGGGACTGGTCGACAAACGCTCTGGCGCAGGTTGACCGATGGGATTCTTCGGGAAGTTGCGGTTGGCACTTGGCACGGTGACGGTCCCCGCGTTATCGGTATTGACGACAACCACCTTATAATCCAGCTTGCCTTTCTCGCCGACGAAGCGTTTGATGACCATCTTCAGCAGGTCGATGTAATGCTCTTCAAGATACTCCACGAAGAAATAAGTGGGTACCTGTATGGTGAGCGTGTTGTCGACAAGCGAAAGCGGAATGATGCGTTCAAACCATGTCTTATAGCCCTGCTCCGTGACATTGTCTTTAATCACAGAGAGACACTTATTCCAGATGTCCACATGGTTATTGGCCATTGCAAATGCTTATTTTATTGTCGTTCAACCTGTTTTTTGGGTGAAAAGTCTTGTCAAGCAATCCGCTTTTTCGGGAAATTTTGACCTTGCAAAGGTAAATGATTAATTGTTTATAAAAAAATCAAAATACTATTGATTTTCAATTTTCTTTTTTCTAAAATACGAGCTTTTGGACTTTTGAAAATTTAAAATCATTATAAACAATTGATTTACATTGTATTAATGTGTGTTATTTTTACCCCAAATAAATTGTCGAATTTTTCAAAAATTCTTGAAGCGTCATTTTTCCTTGTTGAAAACTCCAAATAGCAGTCCAATTCGAAGCGTGGGTTTTGTTGCTCAAGGTTCTCCTCTTTCATGATGCGCATCACCTCGTTCATCAAAGGATACTCGAACTCCAAACTGTAAATTTCGTTTATGGTTTTTTCGACTATCGTGCTGTTGTCCAAGGCATCGCGAGTGGCGGTTTTGTAAGCGTTGATGAGTCCCGAAGTGCCTAATTTGATGCCGCCGAAGTACCTTGTCACGACGATACATACATTGGTGACATCCTTCGAAAGGATTTGGTTGAGGATGGGTTTGCCCGCCGTTCCTGAGGGCTCGCCGTCGTCGGAGGAGCGGAAAGTCTTTTTGTCAGGACCAATCATGTAGGCGTAGCAATGGTGCCGTGCGTCAAAGTATTTCTTCTTGACAGATGCGACAGCCTCTTTGGCCTCGTCCTCGTTCATCACGACGAAGGTCTCGGCGATGAACTTGCTGCCTTTCTCCTTGTAAAGGCCTTCGCCGCAGGTGGCTAACATATTATAGGTGTCGTCGTTCATGGTTTCAGTGTGATTAGGATGACGGCGATGATGGCAATGACCAAGCCCAAATAGTTCTTCCAGGTGAGTTTTTCCTTGAAAATCAGCCAGCCTGTCAGTGCGGTGACGCTGACTACACCTATATTATATACAGGGAAGAGCACCACATTGTCGAAACAGCGCATGGCGTGATAGACGCAATAGGTCGAGAAGAAGTTGATGACCCCCAACCCGATGCCGCCCAAGGCACTTTTCCACTGCCATTTCGACTTGCCTCGTATAAGGTCGTGGCTCACGATGAGGATGCCAAACAACAAGGCAATGAAATAGATGAAGGCAATCATGAAGCTCATGTCGTCGCCTTGATTGCGTTGTTCAGTGAGTTTCATCAGAATGTCACCAGTGCCTGTGCCAAAAAAGATGAGCAAAGGCAAAAGCCAGTTTTTGTTAGCTTTGCCGCGCATGTCATTCCGAGCAAGGGCTGGTGCGACATGGGAATCTATGTGCGGCGAAGCGGTTTTATTTTTTCCACCTACCACCAACACCAACGCCACCAAAGCCAAAACAATGCCCAACGTGGCCACAAAATTCAGCCTCTCACCAAACAAAACCAGCCCTGCCAAAGTAGGTAATACCACTGATAATTTGCTCGACAACGAGGTGACCGTCACGCCCGACCGTTGTGTTGAAGCGGTCATCAGCAAATAGGTGAAAATGAACCAGAATCCTGTGATGAGCGAAAGTCCAAACCACGGTTCATTGACCAACTGTACAGGAGCATCAAACTGTTTGCACATCAGGAAGCCTGTGCCTGCCGCGAAGACATAGTTCCACATCAAAGCCTGATGGTTATCAAGGCGGAAGCGCTCGAAGAGGCGCATCGCTACGAAGACGCCGGTGGAAAATAATATGGCAAGAATCAGATAAATCATTGATGCTGCAAGGTCCCTGAGCCTGTCAAAGGGCCGGTTTAAGAATTGACTGCAAAGGTACGGTTTTTTGTGTATCTTTGCCCCATGATAGGATTTAATTTGCAGCAAACGAAACGCTATTTCGTCGACCTGTTGGTCGAGAAGTTCTCCAAGCGTGAGGCAGAACAATTGATGCGCATCATATTGGAAGATCTTTTCAACATCGACCTGAAACGCCAATTGATGGAACCCGATTTGCGCATCGACGAGCATCAACATTATCAATTGAATGAGGCTGTCAAACGTCTGCTTTCAGGCGAGCCAATGCAGTATGTGACAGGCATGGTGCGTTTCTGTGACCTATTAATAAAGGTGTCGCAAGCAGTGCTCATCCCGCGCCCCGAGACTGAGGAAATGGTGCAGAAGATTTGCACAACCAGCCTCCCATGTCATTCCAGCGTAGATATGTGCGGAAGGAAGGAATCTATGGGAGACGTCACAAATCCCATCCGCATCTGGGACATCGGCACAGGCTCAGGCTGTATCGCCATCGCTTTGGCCAAGCATTTCATGAACGCTGAGGTCATTGCCTTTGATGTTTCGGAAGCGGCTTTGCAAATCGCCAAAGAGAACGCCGAAAACAATGGTGTAAAGGTAACGTTTGTGCAAGATAATGTATTGAACCCCAAATCCGTTTTTTTCAATCAGCCTGTCGATTTGGTAGTAAGCAATCCACCCTACGTTTGCGACAGCGAGCGTGCTGCCATGGAAGTTAATGTCCTCGATTGGGAGCCTGAAAACGCCTTGTTTGTTCCTGATGACGACTCGCTGTTGTTTTACCGGCAGATTTTGTGTTTGGCAAAAAAACAACTGTCTTCTGATGGTCAAGTTTGGTTTGAGATTAATGAGCGGAAGGGGGAGGAGATGTTGCTTTTGAGCCAAGAAATGGGCTTTGCTGAAGCGAAAATTTTGGTTGATTTTGCGGGAAAGCCAAGGTTTTGCCATGCTTATAGGCATTGATTACGGCTGAAGTCCCGAAAAAAAGTTGTAATTAAATTTTGTAATTGATTGAAAACCAGTATTGTAATTTTATAAAAGTTTGTAATGGACTGAAAATTTGTCAAAACGGTGAAGTTTTGATATACTTTTGCGGAACGAATTTCAAATCAATATAAACATCTAAATTCAATCATCATGTTCAAAAACAAAAACATCAAATTTGGAATGCTGCTTATGGCGGTGTTCACGGTCCTTGCCTCTTGCAAGAAAATCGACCTCAACGAACAAGTTCCTCAATTGAAAGGCTCTTGGTGTTGGGAGGAGTCTGCTGTGGGTGGCGTTATCGGCGTTATTTATGCAGAAACCTCGCAAGACCTTGTGCTCACTTTTGAAGACAACAACAAAATCAGCATAAGTTGCAATGGTGAGTGGCTCTTCCAAAATGAAACTTACACTGTTTCAAAGTCGAACAACAGCCTTTATGGTGACTACATCATCACTTTGCCGAAAAAGATTAAGACTAAGGTGGCCGAGTGTTTGGGTCACCCTGAAGGTAGTATCGTGTTGGACGGATATGTCGATCTCTTCGACTTTATGTCTGAGGCTGGTCCAAGTACCCTTGTCAAGAAATTGGGCATCATCGACAAAAAAGAAGTCGATGTGGGTGTTGAAGGTGCCAATTATCATAAGAGTTCGGTTTTTGCGCCGATGCGTGAGTTGTAGTAAAATTCCATATTTTTGCCACCGCGATTCAGGCAGTAGAATAACATTATCATCAGTCAGCGACAATGATACTGCTGGCTGAAGACGAAGTGCCCCAATTCGGGCGTATGGTGGATACGCTTGGGTTGGGGTGGTTGGGGCTTTTTCGGATAAAAAAGCAATGAAAAAGAGATAGTTTGCGAAAAATGATTACTTTTGCAACAGAAAAACAAAAACAGTGGAATTATGACAACAGTGGCGTTGAATAATTTATGGACTTATCTGCAAGGCTTGTCCTTGGCACGGAACGACCGTGACTGGCTGGCGGGGAAACTTCTTGAGGCGACGGAAGAAGAACCGGAAGCATTGCGTCAGCAGGAGCTCGTAAAAGAATCGTTGTATTGTGCACTCGATGAGGTGGAAGCAGCCAAGCACGGTGAGCATAAAATGATGACCGAGGAGGAGTTTCTGGAGGAGTTGAAGGCGGAGGGTATTCTATGAATGTAAGGTTTGTCCTTTCAGCCGAGTTTTCTCGTCAGTTCAAACGGCTTGCAAAGAAATACAAATCGCTGGGTAACGACTATTTGGCTTTTAGGAAGGAACTGTCCGAGAATCCGTTTCAAGGCGATGACCTTGGAGGTGGCGTTCGCAAGGTGCGTATGGCTGTGGCTTCAAAGGGCAAAGGTAAAAGTGGCGGTGCTCGTGTGTTGACATTAACTGTACTGGTGAGCGAAACGGATACGGCCGACTTGACCCTGTTGACCATTTATGACAAAAGCGAAATAGATAATGTCTCCGACAAATACATTAAGTGGCTTGTGGAGCAACATTTGATGAAGAAATAAAACCATCCAACCAAAAAAAAACTGTATTTTTGCCGCCGCGATTCAGGCAGACTGTCGCGGGTCGGGAAAGCCGGCGCGAGGAAAGTCGGGACAGCACAGAGCACCATACTTCTTAACAGGAAGGTGTCCGCAAGGGCAACAGACAGTGCCACAGAAAAATATACCGCCCTGAGCAAGTCGAAGGGTAAGGGTGAAAACGTGAGGTAAGAGCTCACGCGGCGGGTGGTGACATTCCGCTGGGGCAAACCTTATGGGCTGCAAGTCCAAGTATAGAGACAATGCTCCTTCGGGAGCGAGAGGGCTGCTCGTCCGTCGTCTCAGGGTAGGGCGCTTGAGTCTGCGGGCGACCGCAGGTCTAGAGAAATGACAGTCGCCCCGCAAGGGGAACAGAATCCCGCTTATTCGTCTGGGTCGTTGTTTTACAAGGAGTTCCGCAAACGTGGGACTCCTTTGTCATTTGATTCTATCCCTGCCAAACAACGCCCCAATCCATTGCCGATTGAGCCGTGAGATGTTCTGCCGCTTGATGAGTTTCGGGCACTCGGCTTCGCAGGCGTAGGTATTGGTGCAGTTGCCAAAGCCTAATTCATCCATCTTGGCAACCATTTTCTTGACGCGGTCGGCAGCTTCAATCTTGCCTTGAGGTAACAGGGCTAAATGGCTGATTTTTGCCCCCACAAACAGCATAGCGCTGGCGTTCTTGCAGGCCGCCACGCAGGCACCGCAACCGATGCATGAAGCCGCATCCATAGCCATATCGGCTTTGTGTTTCGGAATCGGAATCGTGTTGGCATCGGGGACACCGCCTGTGGTAGTGCTGATGTAGCCTCCCGCTTGAATGATTTTGTCGAAGGCGGAGCGGTCTACCACAAGGTCGCGAATGACAGGGAAGGGTTTAGCGCGCCAAGGTTCAATCCAGATGTCGTCGCCATCCTTGAACTTCCGCATGTGGAGTTGGCAAGTGGTAATGCCATCGTCGTTGCCGTGAGGCCTGCCATTAATATAAAGTCCGCACATGCCGCAGATGCCCTCGCGACAGTCGTTGTCGAAGCAAACAGGATGCGCGATACAGTCGTTGATGAGCCGCTCGTTCAGGATGTCGAGCATCTCAAGGAAGGAGCAGTCCGACGAGATATTGTCAATGGGATAAATCTCGAAATGACCCTTGGCGCGGGCGTTCTCCTGACGCCAAATATGTAATGTGAACTTCATGATTCTCTTTTTTTGACTCGAGACGCGGGACTTCGGGACGCGGGGCAACGACTCGTGTCTCGCAGTCTCGTGTCTCGTGTCTATTTATAATTTCGGGTGGCGATTTGAATGTGTTCGTAATTGAGCGGCTCTTTCTCCATGGTCTCGGGCTGGCCGTGACCTTGGTATGCCCACGCCGCCACGTACATGAAATGCTCGTCGTCGCGGAGGGTCTCACCGTCAGCGGTCTGGTGCTCGGTGCGGAAATGGCCACCACAAGATTCCTCGCGGTGCAAGGCATCGGCTATGACGAGTTGCGCCAGCTCGAAGTAGTCTTCCAATCGGCAGGCTTTCTCTAACTCGGGGTTGAATTCGTTGGCTATGCCAGGCACGAAAACCGATTTCCAGAACTCGTCTTCCAATTCAGAAACCAGTTCCTTGGCTTTGGTAAGGCTCTCTGTGTTGCGTGCCATGCCGCAGTATTCCCACATAATCTTACCTAAAGCTTTGTGAAAATGGTCAACGGTTTTCAAGTTTGAAGGTCCCTGAGCCTGTCGAAGGGCCGTGTTTAATAGTGTGTCGATCCTTTTTCGAACCGCCTCTTCTGCCGCATCAAATTTGGGTGATGTAGAGGAAATCTTGCCCACATTAATCTGGTCAGCAAGGTAGTTCTGCAAAGTATAAGGCAACACGAAATATCCATCAGCCAGTCCCTGCATCAAGGCAGAGGCACCGAGACGGTTGGCACCGTGGTCGGAGAAGTTGGCCTCGCCAGCAGCGAAAAGTCCGGGGATAGTAGTTTGCAATTCGTAGTCGACCCAGAGACCGCCCATAGTGTAATGGATGGCAGGGTAAATCATCATCGGAGTTTCGTATGGGTTCTCGTCCGTGATTTTTTGGTACATCTGGAAAAGGTTACCGTATTTTTGCTCAACGGCCTCTTTTCCAAGGCGTTGTATGGCATCAGCGAAATCGAGGTAGACAGCATAACCTGTGCCCACGCCATAGCCTGCATCGCAGCGTTCCTTGGCGGCACGACTGGCCACGTCACGCGGGACGAGATTGCCAAAGGCGGGATAACGGCGTTCCAAATAATAGTCGCGGTCTTCTTCTGGAATGTCGATGGCTCTCAACTTGCCTGCACGGATGGCTTCGGCATCTTCCTTTTTTTTGGGCACCCAAATGCGGCCATCGTTACGGAGGCTCTCGCTCATCAGTGTGAGCTTCGACTGGTAGTCTCCGTGGACAGGAATGCAAGTCGGGTGAATCTGCACATAACAGGGATTGGCGAAGGCAGCACCTTTGCGGTGACACACCCATGCCGCACTGCCGTTGCTGTTCATGGCGTTGGTGGAGAGGTAATAAAGGTTGCCATAGCCGCCAGTGGCCAACACCACAGCATGGGCGGCATAGCGTTCCAAGTCACCAGTGACGAGATTGCGGACGATGATACCTCTTGCACGACCATCGACCACAACCAAATCCATCATCTCACGGCGTTCGTGGAATTTCACGGTGCCACGAGCAATCTCACGACTCAAGGCACCATAAGCACCAAGCAAAAGTTGTTGCCCGGTCTGGCCTTTGGCGTAGAAGGTTCTACTAACTTGTGCGCCACCGAACGAACGGTTGTCAAGCAATCCGCCATAGTCACGGGCGAAGGGCACACCTTGAGCCACACATTGGTCGATGATAGCTCCACTGACTTCTGCCAAACGGTACACATTGGCCTCGCGAGCGCGATAGTCACCGCCCTTGATGGTGTCGCGGAAGAGGCGTTCCACACTGTCACCGTCATTTTGGTAGTTTTTGGCCGCATTGATGCCACCTTGGGCAGCGATGCTATGGGCGCGGCGCGGTGAGTCTTGGATGCAGAAAATATCCACATTGAAGCCCAAGGCTCCCAACGAAGCGGCTGCCGAGGCTCCTGCCAAGCCTGTGCCTACCACGATGATATCGAGTTTGCGCTTGTTGGCTGGGTTGACCAATTTCTGCGAGGCTTTGTAGTTGGTCCATTTTTCAGCGAGCGGACCGGCTGGTATTTTGGGATCTAAATTCATTATCTATGTTTTTTGACGCGCAACACGGGACTGCGGGACTTTTCTGCCGCTTCGCGTCATTGCGAGGAGGAACGACGAAGCAATCCATTTAGGGTTTCATTTTCAACCCTGGATCGCTTCGTGCCTCGCGATGACGCAAAGCGATGTTAAGTTTCACGTCTCGTAGTCTTGCGTCTATTATGTAAACTGAATTTGCTCATTATTATATTATTTCAAGCGGCTTGAAAGAATGTGACGATAACAACAACGGCGAACATCAGGCAGACGACCGTGGCGAATATGATGCCGATAATCTCGATGGCCTTGCCGTATTTATAATTGTATAGACCTAATGTCTGGAACATGGCCGCAAAACCGTGGCGCATGTGGAACCAAACCACAACAAAGAATATCAAATATGCAATGGCAATGTGCGGTACTTGGAACTTCTCTCGCGCCTGCTCATAGAAGTTGAGGTTACCGTCCACGAGGCCGATTTTCACGAAATAAAAGTCCATGAAATGCGCAATGAGACAGACGATGATAAGGATGCCTGTCCATACTTGCAGTTTCGAGCCTGTGTGCGTCTTGCTACACTGAGCTTTGTGATAGCCAACAGGTCGCGCCCGTTTGTTGGTGATGGCCAACCAAATCGATAGGACGATGTGGAGCAAAAACGTGCCTAACAAAATGATTTCAAACACTTTGACGACATAGTTTGTGCCCATGAAATCGCAGAAGGCGTTGTACCATTCGCCGCCGTCGTTACGCAGGATGAGCAGGTTGGCGGCTGCATGGAACAGCAGGAAAATACTCAAAAAGACACCAAGCAGTGCCACAACGATTTTCTTGCTGATGGAGTGGATTTTTGGGAGATTCATACTGAAAGATAATTTGAGTGCAAAAGTAGTGTTTTTTTCGATAGATGGGACATAAGCATCTCATCGTTTGATGAGCCGCCTCAAAACGGTGCCTTGCAGTGTGACGACTTTCAGCACATAAAATCCACTTGGAAATCCTTGTAACGCAATGGCGTTGCAGGGATTTTTCATTTCCTTCCGCAACATTTCGTGACCATCTATACTATAAAGAACAACTTCGGCCACCATCCCTTCGGGCAGATGCAGCACCACTTCATCATTGGCGGGATTGGGGCTGATTGAAATTTCCGACAAGTTTTCTTTCTCTACAACACCTACCGATGGTGCTTCCACGCGGACAAACCACGACTTGGTATCAACCATGCAATGTCGACTCACAACTTGCTTTACGAGATAGATACCACTCTCGGGAAAAGTGTGCCAAACCATTGTGTCATTGGTCTGCAGAGTCTCGCCATCGCTGAAAAACCATTCCTGTTCTTGGAAATGCTTGGCTTTGCTCACAAAACGGACATTGAGAAAATCCACACTATCAACTACAAAATCTGCCTTCGGCAAGGGGCGTTGCCATTTCCAAAGGGAGTCGTACACAACCTTATGCGTAGCAAAACGAATGGCATGAGCCGTGTTTTCATCAAGACCAGCATTGTGACTGATGCTGTCGGGGTCGCGGCCATAAAACATGGTGTAAAACGCACAAGCGGCAGCATAAGTTCCCGCCAAAGTGGGATGGCTTCCGTCCGTCATGTAAAGCTCGATTTCTGCATTATGGTCACGGAGATAGTGCCACACGCGGCCCACAGGACACACTGATGCGTCGTTGTCCTCGCCCATCTGCATGTAACGCGCGTAAAGAAGGCTGTCCATGCCCTCGTAAGTATCCATAGGCGGGTAGCCAAACTCTGTATCGCCGTTCTTGCGGCCCCAAGTCATGTAAAACATCGGCTCGGCACAAGGATTGTGGGCATAAATGGAATCCACTAACTGTTGCGCAAAAGGAAACACATACAGCTCAACCGAATCCATGGGAAATGCCGGAAGTTGGCTTTGCTCCTGCATCACCACGAAATCCCAGCCGCCTTCACAAATCAAGTTCATCGATTGGTTGTGGCAGTGCATCTCGAAAGTGCAAGCGCTGGGGGTGTTGCTGGTATATGTCATCGTATCACCCATGCTCTGCGCAATATCGGCAACCATTTGCGGAAGGTTGTTGGACTGCGTGTAGCTGTTGCCGATGAACAACACACGCGGATGCTCTTGGGCAAAAACCGCCCCCGCAAAAAGCACGAGAACCCATGTCAGCAATAGCGTTTTTCTTTCTTTATACATGTCGCGAAGAACAATAATGCAGGCTTATTTCAAAGCTTTAACAGGACAGGTTTTCTTGCACTTTTGGCAAAGGATGCACTCGGTGGCATTCTTTCGGTTGCGCGCATTACGGTTGACTTCCACATCCATCGGACAGACCTTCAAGCATTTGCCGCAGTGGATGCATTTTTCCTCGTCGCATTTGATGCGGAGCCAAGAGAAATAGCTCATCGGCTTCAAGAAAACCGTTATCGGACAAATATATTTGCAGAAGGCGCGGTTGTCTTTTAGAGCCAAGGCAAGGATGATTCCGACCGCGTAATACAACACGTTCCCCGCCACGAAAAGATAAAACATAGTGGTTTTGTTGGCTTTGCCCAAGTACATGAGCAGAACGACCAAGGCAAGTGACAGGCCAAACATGACATAGCGTATCCATCCTATGCTCTTTCTTGGACTTGCAGGCGTTTTGTAGGGAAGCAAATCGAGAATCATAGCAGTCCAGCAGGCATAGCCGCACCATCCACGTCCGAACAATAGTGGACCGAAAATTTTGGCGATGGCGTAATGCAGCACTCCTGCCCCGAAAAATCCAGAAAAAAGGTAGTACCAAAAGCCTTCCATTTGCATGTTCTCGTGACAAATCAGTCCGAGGAACACGAGCATATAGCTTCCCACGGCGAACTGGACAAACTCGCGGGCGTATTTCCATTTCTTCACCATAAGTATATCCCCAACCGCAATGCAGGTGCCTATGTAAGTGAAGTTTAGCAGGAAGAATAGATTGCCCGAAGTAAGCCACAATGAAATAGCAATGGCCTCGAAGACCAAGAATAGAATGATGCCTGTCTTGTATTTTTTCATTGGGAAATTTTTGGCAAAAGTACTCTTTTTTTCGGCAGTCAAACAAATAAAACAGCAATATGGTTTATTAACTGTTGTCAAACGAAAAAATTCGCAAAAATTGCGAACTATTGAAAAATAGTATTACTTTTGCGTTCTTAATTAAATGAATCATTGTGGAAAATTTAGACTACGGGGCATTCCCCACACATCCTGGAGAGGTGCTAAAAGACGAAATAGAGGCACGCGGCATCACTCAACGACAACTCGCTGAGAGCGTTGGTCTTACCTATTCGGTAGTCAACGAGATATTGAACGGTCGTCGCTCACTGACAGCTAAGACTGCGCTAATGTTTGAGGCCGCACTCGATATTCCTGCCGATGCTTTAATGTATTTGCAAATGAAATACAACATGCAGACCACGCGTAAGGACAAGTCGGTAGCTGATGTTTTGAAAGGGATTAGAAAGATTGCAGCTGTGCTGTGATAAAAAAGATGTTTGATAGATAGAAAAAACAATGATATGAAAGAACAAGGAATAGTATATGTTTTGACAAACCCAAGTATGCCGGGTATGGTCAAAATCGGTATGACCGAGCGCTCTGAAATGGATGCGCGATTAAAGGAGTTGTATACAACAGGGGTACCGTTGCCTTTTGATTGTAAGTTTGCTTGCCGTGTGAAGAAATCAGAGTGTGCCAAAATTGAAAAAGCATTGCATACAGCTTTTGCACCTCAAAGAGTAAATGCCAACAGGGAGTTTTTCCGTATTGCTCCCGAACAAGCTGTCGCCATCCTTGAATTATTCCAACATGAAGATGTGACTGCTGAAGTTACCCAAGAAATAGAGAATGATTTGACCCCGGAAGATAAAGCCGCTCAGGAAAAGTCAAAGACCAAGCGTCCGCCTTTACATTTCCTTGATATGGGTCTTCATACAGGGGATGTGTTGGTGTATAAGCCAGATGAAACCATTACTTGTGCGGTGATTGACCAAAAGCATGTGCAATACAATGGAAAATTAACCACCCTCACACCAATTACTACAGAGATTTTAGGTAAGTCCTATTCGGTACAACCCACACCGTATTGGAAGGTAAAAGAATCTGGTCGTGACCTATCGGAATTGTACGATGAAACATATCCGATAGAAGAAGCGGAATGATGAACATCGAAGAACTATTTAAATAACAATCAAACCATGCTACAAAAAGGAACAAAAGCCCCTTACTTTGAAGGGCAAGACGAGAACGGCAACCTCGTTAAACTGACGGATTTTGCTGGAAAGAAATTAGTGCTTTACTTTTATCCCAAGGACAGCACGCCTGGCTGCACCGCCGAGGCCTGCGACCTGCGCGACAACCACGAACGTTTTCTCTCATTGGGCTATAATGTGCTGGGTGTCAGCCGCGATAGTGCCAAGTCTCACCAAAACTTCATTGCCAAATACAACCTGCCTTTCCATCTCATCGCCGACACCGACCTGACCATCCTTAAAGCTTACGAAGCTTGGGGCGAAAAGAAGATGTACGGCAAGGTTACTGAAGGCACACTTCGTACCACCTATGTCATTGACGAAGAAGGTGTTATCATTGATGCCATTGGCAAAGTGGACACGAAGAACCATACGGCGCAGGTATTATAAATCAAGGTGGTTTTTATAAGAGGAATTTTCTATTTTTGCAGAAAAATCTGTTATCGATGAATCGTGAGGAGGCTGAGATAAAACTAAAGCGAATATTCGGGATCGACCATTTTTATGATGAGCAATGGGAGGCAATTCAGCGTATTCTCAATGGCGAACGCATATTGATGATTCAACGGACAGGTTTTGGGAAATCGCTATGTTACCAATATCCTGCAACACAATTTTCTGGCATTACGGTTATTTTCTCCCCTCTAATCGCGTTAATGCGTGATCAAGTAAAAGCGTTGAATTCTAGGGGTATTCCCGCCAAATATATTAATTCAGAACAATCATCAGAGGAAAATTCCAATACCATACAAGAAGCATTGGCTGGCAAGATCAAGATTTTGTACATTGCTCCCGAACGACAAGAAAACCAAGAATGGATTGAGGCTACTCGAAAGATGAATCTTTCCATGGTTGTCATTGATGAAGCACATACCATATCTGTATGGGGACACGATTTCAGACCAGCTTTCCGACATATCATCAATTTGGTGAAATTACTTCCTCAAAGTTTGCCTGTTTTAGCTACAACTGCAACTGCGACAAAAAGAGTCCAAAATGATATTGAGCGACAAATTGGTGGTAGGTTAACCACGATTAGAGGTTCTTTGGTTCGCAATAATTTTCATTTGTATGTAATTAAGGTTCACTCCGAAGATGAAAAACTGGTTTGGCTGGCTCAAAACTTGAACAATCTTGATGGAACAGGTTTGATTTATACAGGCACTCGTGTTGATACAGAGATTTATGCGAAATGGTTGTCATCCAATGGAATAAAGGCTATTAACTATAACGCGGGACATGATGCGGACACCAGAAAAGACATTGAAAATGGATTGATGCAAAACCGTTTCAAATGTGTCGTTTCAACGAATGCTTTGGGAATGGGCATTGATAAACCCGATATTCGTTTCATTATTCATACCCAGATTCCAGCATCCCCAATTCATTACTATCAGGAAATCGGACGTGCTGGACGAGACGGAAAGCCTACAACAATCATTTTGTTCTATAACGAAACCAAAGATGAAAATGGCATAGAAGAAGATTACAAACTCCCCAACTCTTTCATAGAAGGAGCAAGACCTTCAAAAGAAAAGTATTTGAAAGCCATTGAAGCGCTGAAGGAAGAACCTCTTGGTGAAAGGGGATTGATGAAAGCCACCAATTTGAAGCAAACACAGATACGTGTAATCAAGGCTGATTTGATTGACCAAGGAATCATAAAAGAAGTGGTGAATGGGAAAAACAAGATTTTGGAATATCAATTTGGGGCAAAAGAATTGGATATGAAGGCGTTTGAAGACTTGAGGTTGTTGAAACTTAAGGATTTGGATGCAATGGTTGCTTATGTCAACACGACCCAATCAAGAATGCAATATTTGTGTGGATTTTTGGATGATGATGGTCAAATGGAGTATTCCAATTGCGATAATACCAACTTGAAGAAATTGACGGTAACAATGACCGAAGAATGGAGTGAAAGACTTCGTAATTACAGAGAGAATTATTTCCCTGCATTAGAAGTATCTGAAACCACGTCCAAAACGCAAAAGTCATCTGGAATAAAATGGTCCGTCAAAGTCTCTGGTTGTAATCAAATTGATGTTTTAATGAATGATCAATTGTTCGAATCATTCAAAAACAAAATTGCTTGGGATCGGTTTTCTGTTGAGGAGAAAGAATTCTTGGAACAATTGCTTGAGGATCATTATGCAAAGAAATCTCATATTGTAAACGGCGTTGCTGCATCATATTACGGAGTGTCAAATGTTGGCAGTGCTTTGCATCGTTCAAAGTATGAGAATGGCGGCGACTTTCCCGATTTCCTGTTACGACTTACTCTGAAGGCCTTCCGCAAAACTTTTGGAAACATGGAATTCGATTTGGTATTGTATGTGCCGCCAACCCATTCTGGTGACCTTGTCAAGAATTTTGCTTGCAAATTTGCATATGTTATCAAAGTTCCAATATCGCATAAATTGATAAAAGCCAGGCAGACAAGCGAACAAAAAGTGTTTCAAAATGGTTGCCTCAAGCAGGATAATGTAAAAGATGCTTTTGCATATACAGCACCAGATGAGATAAAAGGAAAAAGAATTATTTTGATTGACGACATTTTTGATAGTGGAGCAACAATAAAAGAAATCGGTAAGTTATTAACCACAATGGGTGCTGAAATCATTGCACCTATTACCATTGCAAAAACGGTTGGAGGAGATTTATGATGAATCAAGAATTGACCTATTGGGTGGCTTTGGTCCATACGCCCAAAATCTGGACCTCAAGAAAGAACGAAATAATTGCACATTGCTTTCGTCAAGGGAAGACAATTGCAGATTTCTTTGAATCCAACTCTTTCCTTGGATTGGAGTTGAATCCGCAAGAATTTGATTTGCTGCAACAAACGAAGTCGGAATTGCCGAATTATGCATTTATGGTGGAGGAACTTTTAGATCAAGGATATGACATCATTCCGATTACCTCAAAAGAGTATTCACCAACATTGAAGGCAAATTTGAAGTACAATTCACCTATAGTTCTTTACACCAAAGGCAACAAGCAGATTCTTCAAGAAAAATCCATTGCGATTGTGGGTTCAAGGAATGCAAATGAGACATCTTTGGCGTTTACAGATAATGTGGCAAAAAAGGCATCTTCCGAATATAAAGTGGTGGTTAGTGGATTTGCCAAGGGCGTTGACAAGCAGGCCCTTGATTCCGCGTTAGTTTATAAAGGTCAGAGCATTATCGTATTACCGCAAGGCATCACTACATTTGCAAGCGGGATGAAGAAATATTATAAACAAATCATTGAAGGGGATGTGTTGGTGTTGAGTACATTCCATCCGAAATTGCCTTGGAGCGTTGAATTGGCCATGGCAAGAAACTCAATTATTTACGGTCTTGCTTCCGAGATTTATGTAGCACAATCAGACGACAAAGGAGGGACATGGAGTGGTGTTTGTGATGGACTGAAAAAAGGAAGGATGATCTATGTCCGCAAGCCATCGGACAAAGAAAAATGTGCCAACAATACCTTGATTGGCATGGGTGCAAATCCTGTTGATGTTGAAGGCTTTCCCATCCATAAAACGGTTGATTATGAGGTGTCAGAAGGGCTTTGGGCCGTGGTTGCCGAAGACCCCGCTTCTTACGGAAATGTAGAAGATGAAACAGGAACCTCAAAATCCGCACAACTTTCATTGCCGTTATAATAATAGCCGTATAGAATAAAGTAAGTAATAAATGCCAAGCATCAACGACTATATCAATCGCTTAAGAAATGGTTTGTTCTCCAATCGGAAACAACTTTCTGGCGTCGCATTCATTGATTTGGAAGTAACGCTTGATGGAAAACGAGTTCGCGATTTTGGGGCAGTGAAAGAGCCTGAAAGTGAGTTTCATTCCCCCTCGAAGCAAGACTTTATTCAATTTGTAGCAGATGCTGAGTTTCTATGTGGACACAACATCATTCAGCACGACTTGAAGTATTTGCCGGATTTGGAGGAAATAACAAGTAAAAAAGTTATAGATACACTCTTTCTTTCTCCGCTTTTGTTTCCGAAGAGACCTTATCACAAGCTGCTGAAAGACGACAAACTGCAAACAGAGGAAGTAAACAATCCGCTTAACGATTGTCTGAAAGCCCGCGATTTGTTCTATGACGAAGTGAATGCGTTTCGAGCTTTACCTCAGGAACTGCAGTTCATTTATTATGGTTTGTTACATCAAGAGAAAGAGTTTTCGGCTTTTTTCGATTATCTACAATTCCACTCTGTTGACGAAACTATAGAGCCGCTGATATTAAAGGCTTTCCAAGGAAAGATTTGTGTCCATAGCCTTATTAACATGCTTGTGAGTGAGCATCGTATCGAATTGGCATACGCTTTGGCACTGATTTCCACTGGCGACAATTATTCTGTCACTCCACCTTGGTTGTTGCATCAATTTCCGGAAATTGAGAATATCCTAAAACTATTGTGCAGTACACCTTGTCACGACCAGTATTGCGAGCATTGCGAAAGCAAATTGAATATTCACAATGGTTTGAAAGATGTCTTTGGTTTTGATGAGTTCCGTACTTATGATGGAGAGCCTTTACAGGAAAAAAGTGTTCAGGCTGCTGTCAATGGGGAATCACTCTTGGCTATCTTTCCAACAGGTGGCGGCAAGTCTTTGACCTTCCAACTGCCTGCCATCCTGACAGGGAGAGCCGTGCATGGACTCACTGTGGTCATCTCGCCTTTACAGTCGCTGATGAAAGACCAAGTGGACAACCTCGCCGAGCAAGGCATAACCGAAGCCGTCACCATCAACGGTCTGCTTGACCCTGTAAGCCGTGCCAATGCCTTTGACAGAGTGGCTGATGGCAGTGCCACCTTGCTTTACATTGCACCAGAGATGCTGCGTTCGAAGACCATCGAGAAACTTTTGCTCTCACGCAATGTGGTTCGTTTTGTTATTGATGAGGCACATTGCTTTTCATCATGGGGTCAGGATTTCAGAGTCGATTATTTGTATATCGGCGATTTTATACGCAACTTGCAAGAAAAAAAGAAATTGACCAGCCCCATACCTGTTTCTTGTTTCACTGCCACGGCAAAACAAAAGGTCATTACCGACATTCGTGATTATTTCAAGCGAAAACTGGATGTTGATTTGGAGCTTTTTGCCTCTTCTTCGGCTCGAAAAAACTTGCAGTACTCTGTTTTGTATGCTGAAACAGAAGAAGAAAAGTATAACACGTTGCGTAACTTGTTAATGGGTAATCCATGCCCAACCATTGTTTATGTTTCTCGGACGCGGAAAACTAGGGAATTAGCCCAAAAATTGACTTCTGACGGCATCGACGCTTTACCTTTCAATGGGAAAATGGAATCCAACGAAAAGATTGCCAACCAAAACGACTTCATTGCCAATAGAGTGCAAGTCATGGTGGCCACTTCTGCCTTCGGCATGGGTGTGGACAAAAAAGATGTCGGTATGGTGATTCATTATGACATCTCCGACTCGTTGGAAAACTATGTGCAAGAAGCAGGACGTGCTGGCCGTGACCCTAAAACCGCCGCCAAATGTTATGTGCTCTATAGTGACCATGATTTGGACAAGCATTTCATTTTGTTGAACCAAACCAAGGTGAGCATCAGCGAGATACAACAAGTTTGGTCTGCCATAAAGAGCTTTACCAAACAAAGGAAACACATCTCGTGTTCGGCATTGGAGATTGCTCGGCAAGCTGGTTGGAATGATGAGGTTCCCGACATTGAGACTCGGGTACGCACTGCCATAGCAGCACTTGAGGAAGCGGGTTATGTTAGTAGAGGCAATAATGTACCTCATGTTTTTGCCACAGGAATCATGGTGAAAAACATGGATGAGGCACACAAACGCATCAACAATTCTAAGCTTTTCGTTGACGACAAAGAGAAACAGAATGCTGTCCGTATCATTAAGTCCCTTATTTCGAGCAAGAGCAGGGCGACCGCTTTAGACGATGATGCCGAATCGCGTGTGGATTATTTGGCTGATCGTCTTGGTTTGAGCAAAGGGGAAGTTATCAGCACAATCAGTTTGATGCGTCAGGAAGGTATTTTGGCGGATTCGAAGGACATGTCGGCCTATATTGAGCATTCCGAAAACAGAACCAAACAAGTGTTTGAGCAATTTGCCAAATTGGAATTGTTCGTACTCAATACTTTAGCGGATAGGGAGTTGAATATCTCTTTCAAGGAAATCAACGAGAAAGCCACAGAAGCAAAAATTGCATCTTCGATAAAGAGAATCAAGACGTTGCTGTATTATCTTTCGGTGAAGTCTTACATTAGAAAGAAGGAAAATGTCTATAGCGGAATGGTTTCCGCTGTTTTGTGCCAAGAGTCAGAAAAGACAATTCAAAGATGCCAAAGGCGACACGACATCTGCCGTTTCGTTATCGACAGGCTTTATGCTTCGGTAATGTCGAATCCTCAATCCGCTGAACAATCTGGAAGTCTCGTACAATTTTCAGTGATTACCTTGCTGAAAGAGTTGGAAGCCTATCAAAATAGTGTTTTGTTTCAATCACAGGAAAAATACCATATTGAAGAAATTGAGGATGCCTTGCTGTATTTGTCCAAGATCGGTGCATTGCGGCTTGAAGGTGGTTTCTTGGTGATTTACAACGCTATGGAAGTGCATCGGCTGAAAGAGGTGAAGTACCGCTACAAGTTGGAAGACTACAGGATGTTGGATGAATTCTACAGGCAAAAACGTCAGCAAATCCATATTGTCGGAGAATATGCCAATATGATGGTGCGGGATTACAATGCGGCACTGCAATATGTCCAAGATTATTTCCAAATGGACTATAAAAAGTTTATTTCCAGATATTTCAAAGGAGAACGACTTGAGGAAATCGAGAGGAATATTACTCCTGAAAAATTTCGTAAACTGTTTGGAACGCTTTCGGAAAAACAACGTAGTATTATTGACGACAAGCAATCCAAGTACATTGTGGTAGCAGCTGGTCCTGGTAGTGGCAAGACGAGGGTGTTGGTCCACAAGTTGGCTTCTTTGTTGTTGTTGGAAGATGTCAAGCATGAGCAACTGCTGATGCTTACTTTCTCACGTGCGGCTGCCACGGAATTTAAGCAACGTCTCATCGAACTCATTGGAAATGCTGCAAGTTTTGTGGAAATCAAGACTTTCCATGCGTTCAGTTTCGACCTTTTGGGAAGAATAGGTAACCTTGAAGAATCTGAAGACGTGGTTCGTCGCGCTGCCGAGATGATTGAACACGGAGAGGCAGAACAAGGTCGTATCAACAAGGCTGTTCTCGTCATTGACGAAGCTCAGGATATGGACAAAGACGAGTATGCCCTTGTTCGGGCGTTGATGAACAACAACGAGGAAATGCGGGTGATTGCTGTGGGTGACGACGACCAAAACATTTACGAGTTTAGAGGTTCCGACAGCAGATATATGCAGGCTTTCATTGATGAAATGCAGGCCGTAAAGTATGAGATGACGGAAAACTATCGAAGTCGGCAGCAAATCGTCAGTTTCGCCAATTGTTTTGCGCAAGGCATCAGACATCGGATGAAGACTTCGCCTTGTATTGCTGTCAGCAAAGACCCTGGGATGGTGCAAATCACCCAGTATGAATCTGAGCATTTGGAGATTCCTTTGGTTAACAACGTGTTGGCTACCTATAGCAACGAGAGGGCCTGCGTTCTGACCAACAAAAACGAAGAAGCAGCGAGGATTGTAGGCTTGCTGACGAAGCAAGGAATTCGTGCCAAACTCATTCAATCCAACGAAGGATTTCGTTTCTCCAATTTGGCGGAAGTGCGCTATTTTCTTAAACATGTCAACCAGAACCAAGATTCTCCCATCATCAGTGATGAACAATGGATGCAAGCCAAACAGGAAACTTTGTCGAATTATGAAACAAGTAGCTGCTTGGATTATGTCAAAGTGTTTTTTGAGGATTTTGAAAAGACTAACCGCACCAAATACCGTAGCGACCTGATGGAGTTTGCTTTCGAATCGAATTTGGAGGATTTTTGTGGAGAGGACCATCAAACCGTTTTTGTATCCACGATTCACAAATCAAAAGGGAAGGAATTTGATACGGTGTATATGCTTTTGGACGGTGAACGAGCTGATAACGACGAACAAATCCGCAAATTATATGTGGGCATGACCCGAGCCAAACAGTGTCTTTTCATCCATTGCAATTCCAACGTTTTCAGCAATATCAAGACAGAGGGTGTGGAGTATAGACAAGACACTAATCTTTATCCACATCCGGAAGAAATCACCATACCTTTAACTCATAAGGATGTGTATTTGGATTATTTCAAAGGAAAGAAAGAGCAGATTTTGAAGTTGCGTAGCGGACAGCTTTTATATTTTGACGATGGCTATTTGCGACTTCCGTCTGGCGAAAGAGTGGCCTGCATTTCGAACAAAATACGAGAAGAACTTCAGGGATGGGCTGAGAAAGGATACTATGTGAAATCCGCAAAAATCAACTTCATTGTTGCTTGGAAAGGCAAGGAAGATGTTGAGGAAACAGCTGTGCTACTTCCTGAATTAATGTTGATAAAATCAATGAATTAAAATGAAAAAAATGACCTACTACATTGTTGACGCTTTCACCAACCAACCTTTTGGTGGCAATCCCGCAGGTGTGGTGCTGCTTGATACGGATAGTTTTCCCGAAGAGAGGTTGATGCTGCAAGTCGCGGCAGAACTGCGGTATTCTGAAACGGCTTTTGTCAGGCATGATGCTGATAAGGAGTTTACTATCAGATACTTCACTCCGAAAGCCGAGGTGGAGTTGTGCGGCCATGCTACCATTGCCTCTTTTGTGTTGCTGCACCATGAAGGATTAGCTTCGGGGCAATGCCTTTGCCATACCTTGGCGGGAGACTTGCACATCGAAGCAGGTGAAAAAGTGATGATGCAGATGGCTATGCCACGCATTGTTGCCACCATCGAGGAGACGGAAGACATCTATAAGGCATTGGGCATCAGTAGCTATAGTCCGAAAATGCCTGTCCAAATTGCTTATTCCGGCCTTCCTGACCTCATGATTCCTTTGCCCAATGTGGACACCTTGCAAGCCTTGAAGCTCGACATGGAGGCCATCGCAGCTATCACCAAGAGATATGATGCGGTTAGTTTCCATGTTTTTGCTTTCAGTAACGATGGATATGCAGCGCATGTCCGTGACTTTGCCCCCTTGTATGATATCCCCGAAGAATCGGCTACTGGCACTGCCAATGCTGCATTGACTTATTATCTGCAACAATGCGGATGCCTTGGTGCTGAAGTGGATTGTGCCTTCATACAAGGCGAGGCCATGGGTCGGCCTTCTGTAGTCGCCACGCGCATCCAAAAGGATGGAACCATCTATGTGGGTGGAACGGCGGCCATTGTGGCAAAAGGTGAATTATTTGTAAACCAATAATAAAAGCTATGCCAGGACTGTTGGAATTTGATGCGGTTATCCTGCAAAACGAAGACATGGATGCCGCCTACGTGGAGGTGCCTTTCGACATTAAGGCATTGTTTGGCAAAGGCCGACTGCTGGTTCATGCCACTTTCGACGGTGTGCCTTACGACGGACAAATCTTGAAGATGGGAACACCTTGTTTTATAATTGGAGTGCGGAAGGACATCCGGAAACAGATTGGCAAAAGTTTTGGAGACACGGTGCATGTCACTTTTTGCGAACGGTAAAACAAGCTTATGTCAGAACTGAAAACCATATTATCAGGCAGAATCAGCGGAAGCGATGCCAAAGCACTGGCTGGAGGTGACTTTAAAGAAGAACTTTTTCAATTGCTTTTCGATGAAGACAAGCGCACTTCTGACAATGCCGCTTGGGTGATGACACATTTGCCCAAAACAGCAGATACATGGCTGACTGAGCGTCAAAATACCCTTATCGAAGAGGCCATGCATACCGAAAGCACAACCAAGCGTCGCCTCGTCATGAACCTTATTGAAAGAACACATTTTGATCCAGACCATATTCGCATCGATTTCCTCGATTTCTGCTTCAATACCATGCTTTCCGACGATCCTATCGGCGTGAAGACCTTAGCTATCAAGTTGACATACGCGCAAAGCGTCCATTATCCCGAACTGCTCGAAGAGTTCAACACTGCACTCCAAATGATGGAACCCGAAGTGTTGCCGGCCGCGTTGAAACATATTCGGGGCAAAATGCTGAAAAAATGATTACTTTTGCACTTTCAGAAACATTGAAACTATGAATACTCAATTTACTATCCGACCAGCGAAGCCCGAAGAGGCAGGTCTTGTCCTTGAATATATTAAGAAACTCGCTGTCTACGAGAAATGTGCCGATGAGGTCGTGGCCGATGAAGCCACATTGTACCATTCCTTGTTTGTGGAGCATTCAGCCGAGGTGGTTTTCGCCGAGGAAGACGGCATAGTCGTCGGCTTTGCCTTGTTTTTCTACAACTTTTCCACCTTTGTCGGGCGCAAGGGTTTGTATCTCGAAGACCTGTTCATCCTTCCCGAAAAACGTGGCCGAGGTTATGGCAAGGCCTTGCTGAAATATTTGGCCAAGTTGGCCGTGGAGCGAAATTGTGGCCGTATGGAGTGGATTTGTCTCGATTGGAACAAACCCGCATTGACTGTTTACCGCAGCATCGGAGCTGTGCCCATGGATGAATGGACCGTGCAGCGTTTGGATGAGACCGCCTTGCGCAAATTTGCATCGGAGGAATAATGATGAAGGCCTACCGCTATCAAACGCCTAAAGGTTTTGACGACCTGCTGTTGTATACCGACGGCGAGGTGCTGACAGGTCTGCTATTTGAAGGTTCACACAAAGAAACGAATGTTGTAGAGACGTGCCGTGGCGCGTCTCTACCAACCATAATCCGTGACACCTGCCGCTGGTTAGACATTTATTTCTCAGATCGTCAACCCGATTTCACGCCTGCCTATCGCATGGAAGGCCTGACACCTTTCCGTAAGTCGGTTTTGGATATGGTTCGCGAGATACCTTTCGGACAGACCATAACCTATGGAGAAATCGCGAAACGCTTGAAAATCAATTCCGCTCAGGCCATAGGCGGTGCGGTGGGTTGGAACCCTATCTGCCTCATCGTGCCTTGTCATCGCGTGATGGGCGCTAACGGCAACCTTACGGGGTACGGAGGGGGTATTCACAACAAAATCGCATTGCTGAAACTGGAAGGAAACCTTGTATAAATCTCAAAAGTTTTATCTTTGCACAATAATACAAATCAGGTTGCTATGGAATTCATCTCGACAAATACAATTCTTTGGAGGATAATTCTGTTGAATTGATTGTAGAGAAGGTGGAAATGGCCTAAAAAAGCATCGCGATGAGGTTAAAACAATATGACGGTCAGTGCGTTAGGATTGATTGCGTAGATGGGAATGTCTATGATGGCATTTGCAGTTACAACGATAAGGAGTATAACGAGCATGAATATGGTCGTCCTGAGGAATGCCTGGAGATTGTCAACTTCCTTTTTTTCAAAAGTGACATCATAGCCATAGAAAGTTTGGAAAACCACACGGGTCCCTACGGAAAATTCCTTGATTCGTTTGGGAAATTGGAGGAAATGAATGTGCAAGATGGTTTGAATAGCATCCTTGATTTCCTTGATTGCGAAGACCCCGAACATATCCTCCGCATGCTACGCTGTCTAGACTATTATTTCGATCCACAAAACCATTGCGAATTCCCCTGCCGAGACGAGGTTTACAATGCTCTCTTGGAACTGGAGGATACCACGGACAATGAAACGATTAAAGCGGAGACGCGTCGGATTTTGGATAAATGGAAACCTATCCAATCGACAGACGAAACGGAATAGATCGTATTGTCATTTCAAATACTATTTCTTTGTCTCCCCTCCGAAGTCATCATATAGGATATTCTCAGGCGCAACGCCCAAATTGTCAAGCATATTGACTACAGCGGAGCTCATCGGGCCAGGACCGCACATATAGAATTCGATGTCCTCTGGGGCTCGATGGTCTTTCAGATAGGTGTCGTACATCACATTGTGTACGAAACCAGGGGTATAAGGAACACCTGCGGCATCGGCGGTGGGGTCCGGACGGTCTAAAGCAAGATGGAAGTGGAAATTTGGGAAGTCTTTTTCTAATTGGCGAAAATCGTCCAAATAGAAAACCTCGTTCAAGGCGCGGGCACCATAGAAATAATGCATCTCTCGGTCCCTCACATTCAAGGTACGAGTCAAGTGCATTATCTGTGCACGAAGCGGAGCCATGCCAGCACCACCACCTACCCAAATCATCTCGGGAAGAGAGGCTCTAACCGAACTATCCGAATGAATCCGAGATACTTCCTTTCGGATAGTTTCGGGTGATTCGGTTAGAGATAACTCAGGATGCTCCTTGACATGAAACTCGCCGAACGGTCCTGACATCAGCACCTTGTCGCCAGGTTTCAGTGAGAAGATATAAGACGAGGCGATGCCTGGGTTGACATTCATAAATCCCGAGCGGTCGGGCTTGAAAGGTGGTGTGGCGATGCGCACCGTCAGCATGAAGACATCGCCCTCGGCAGGATAGTTGGCCATCGAATAGGCACGGATGGTTGGCTCGGTGTTGACGCAACGCAGGTCAAACATCTTAAACTTTTCCCAAGCAGGAAGATATTCAGAACCAATCAGTTCCTTGTCGAAGTCAGCATAACTGAGGTTGAATTTCGGAATGCGGATTTGAGCGTATGAACCAGGGATGAAGTCCATGTGCGCGCCTTCGGGCAGTTGCACCTTGAACTCCTTGATGAAGGTGGCCACATTGCGGTTCGACACCACCGTACATTCATATTCCTTAACATCTAAAACCGACTGCGGCACCAAAATCTTCAAGTCCTCTTTAACCTTCACTTGACAGCCCAAACGCCAATGCTCTTGGATTTGCTTGCGCGAGAAGAAACCTACTTCGGTGGGCAAGATGCTACCACCGCCTTCCACCACACGACATTTGCACTGGCCGCAGTTGCCTTTGCCGCCGCAGGCCGATGGCAAAAACACCTTTTCGTCAGCCAACGTGGCCATCAGCGAGTTGCCAGATTGCACCTCCAATTCTTTCTCTCCGTTGATGATGATTTTTACCTTGCCCTTGGGCATCAGCTTGTTGCGCACCCATAGCAGCAGGGCGACAAGTAGCAGCACGATGCCTAAGAAAACGGCGATGCTTAAAACTATGGTTGAAGCGAGACTCATTGTTTCACACTGCAATGCCTGTCAGCATTACGTCCTCATAAAGCGGAGACCATTGGTTTTCAATCATCAGAACTGGCTCTATGCGCAGATTCACCTTGCGCACATTACGGTTGAGGGCAATGGATAGTTTCAGCCAATCGCCTTCGAGTGTTGGAATGATAACGGCTACATCAATGTCACTCCAAGGATTGGCGTTTCCTTTGCTGTAAGAGCCGTATAGATACACCTTGACCTTGCCGTCGAAAAGCGGCGCAATCGCTTGTTTGTATTCTCTTACAATGTCAAGAGCCTCGGCCTGTGTCAAAACTTTTGGAGTATCCATTGCTTGAAAAGTTTGGTTTTTCAATAATATCACGACTTGCTTGCTCATTCAGGTGTGCTGCAAGGTTTTGTTTGTATTCAGGATAGCGGGCCTCAATGTTCATTGGCACCATATAATCAATGAATTCCAATTGTTCTTCGGTCATCTGTGCCAACAAGCCACAACTATCAAGCAGTTTGACATGGCTGTGGATGTAGGGAGGCATATCGTCTCGTGTGGCAGTCCAATAGGCTTTGAGCAACTTTTCAATGACTTGATGGCACATAAAAGCCACATAAAGCCAATGCTTTGTCAAGTGCATGTCCTCGGCAACGGCAAGGTCTTCATCTGCAATATCAAGCCAGTATTGGACTTTTTCTTGTTTTTTCATTTTGTCGTGGTTTCTGCTTGCAAAATTAGAAAAATTTCCAGAATCAGTTTGCTTGTTCCGATTTTTATGTACTTTTGCGATTGGATTTGGTACGCCAAGTCCATTGTATAGAAGCGTTATGCTTGTCTTGTCAACGAGAATGTAGGAGCTTTCAAAGATACAAGAAGTTAGGCATAGCGGTTTTGCGCATTTAGCGTGGACTGCTATTTCTACATTTTGTATCGGGTCTTTCCTACAACCTTCGTTGAGATGTGGAGCATACAGGGCCACGCTTCTTGTTTGAGAAAAGTCTTTTCGGCCTCTGAAAGACAATATTAACCCCAAGATGGTGTTACATATTTATAAAAACAATAAAACAATGAGAAACTCCAAGGCTTTACTATTGTCGGCAATCGTCTTGCTGTCAGCTGCTTGCAGCCGAATCGATGAGGTCGACATCAACAGTTTCAACCAGCCGGATGGCGAGGTTTTGAATGGCCATGTCGCGGTGTTCGGCAATGTGACCACCGAGACGCGCCAGCATCGTGTCACCATTTCACCTGTCCATCAATGGGGCGACAATCAGAATGTTCTGCCCGAAATCAACCGCGTTTTCGTGCTTTGCGGCAACGACACGATTCCTTATGTTGAAAAGGAAGCTGACCGCAGCAGCATGGTTTTCGTTTCGGAGCAACCTTTCAAGGGCGAAGCGGGTAAAACCTACAAACTCATCATTGAGACACCCACAGGCGACATTACCGCCGAGGACTATCTGACACCTTTGGGCAACACGGATTACCTCCCGATCATCAAGGACCATACAAAAGTGAGGAGTTATCAGATGCAATCGGGCAAGATGGCGCATGAATTCCAGTTTGACAAGCACATCTATACCGTTGGGGAACAACCTGTGATTTGCGGCCTGACCTTTTATCAGTCTGAGGATTTCCCCATCGACAGCATCGAAAGTGTCTCATTCATCCATAACGACATGTCGCTCTCGGCACTGTTCACCGCCAGGCTGTTCTGGTATTCCTATCACGTCACGGAAGACTATCTCGACCAAAACGAGACTTTCATCACTTGTTCGGTCTCGCCCGAATTCTACACCTTCCTGTTGGATGTCTTCAACGAAGACGACTGGAGCCTGGGCCTGTTCGCCACCATCTCGGGCAACGTGCGAGGCAATGTCAAGAACGGCTATGGCTATTTCTTTGCCTCCGATGTGCGACGCCAACCCTTTACTTACCACGATATCTACAACTCCCTCACCCCCGAAAACCAATAAGCCATGAAACGTATCCTCATCACCATATTATTCTTTGCCTCTTTTGTTTGTCTTCAGGCACAGACCTATACTTTAAGCGGCCACATCACCGATGCCGCCACGGGAGAGACGCTTATCGGTGCCACATTATATGAGGCCTCCTCACAAACTGGGACCTCGGCCAATGGCTACGGCTTCTATTCGCTGCGTTTGCCCGCTGGAAAACACAAGTTGCAATGCGCCTATTTGGGCTATAACACCAAAGAAATTGAAATCCAACTCAATGCCGACCAAACCTTGGAAATCAAGTTGGAGGAAAACTTCGTGGGATTGGGCGAAGTCACCGTTGAAGCAGCATCGGTGGAGCGTCCGCAGAAGCAGAACGAGTTCCACGCCGAGATGCTGACCATAAACTCGATACGCAAACTGCCGAGTGTGTTTGGCGAGGCCGACATTCTCAAAGCGGTACAGATGCAGTCGGGTGTGAAAACCATCGGCGACGCCTCGTCGGGGCTGCTCGTGCGCGGCGGCACCAACGACCAGAACCTCATCCTCATCGACGAGGCTCCCATCTACAACCCCTCGCACCTCTTCGGCATGATCTCCATCTTCAATCCCGAGGCGGTGAACCAGGTGACGCTCTACAAGAGCAACATGCCCGCGCAATACGGCGGTCGTGTCTCTGCCGTCCTCGACTGCAAGATGAAGGAAGGCAACATGAACCACCATGATTTCTCGGTGGCGTTGAGTCCCTTTGCCGCCACTTTGACCGCCAACGGTCCCATCGTCAAGGAGAAAGCTTCTTACCTGATTTCAGCGCGTAGGAGTTTCATCGACTTTTTCGTTAGCCCCAACGAAGATATGCCGCTTGTGCCGAGTTTCTACGACCTGAACGCGAAAATCAACACCAAAATCGGGCAGAACGACCGCATTTATCTCTCGTTCTATCGAGGCCACGATGTCATTGAGTCCATGGGCGGCCTTGACCAATCGCAAGGCAAGTACAATACTTGGGGCAACACTTCGGGCACCCTGCGCTGGACGCACAACTTCGGCAGCCGTTGGTTCCTCAACACGGCCTTTATCGTCAGCGATTACAGCAACGATCTGGATTACAGTTACAAAAGGCGCAAATACAACTGGCGCACAGGCATTTCCGACCTCAACCTGAAAGCCGCTTTGAGTTATTACATTGCTCCCGACTGCGAACTACGCATCGGCGTGGGAGCCATCCGCCACGCTTTCACGCCTGGCGAATCGGACAGCATCGGCATGAGCCTGCCGCATTATCAGGCGATGGAGTATTCTGCATACGTACTGAACGATTGGAAACCCTTGCGTTGGTTGGGCTTCAACTATGGCGTACACCTGTCGGCTTTCCAACCCTTGAACAGCGATGAGAAACTAATGGTTTATCCCGAGCCTCGTGTGAGCATGAATGCCATGCTGAACGAGAACACCTCGCTGAAAGCCGGCTACGCGAGGAATGTGCAATACATCCAAGTCCTGCAAAACACCGCTTTGGACTATCAATCGTTGGAGACCTGGTTCCCAGCCGTCAACGGACTGAAGCCTGTCGTCGCCGACGTGGTTTCGGGTGGGTGTTTCCTCGATTTCGGTGGTCAGTATTCCGCCTCGGCTGAACTCTATTACAAGAAAGGCCAGAACCAAATCGACTTTATGGACCATGCGCAGCTCATCAGCAACCCGAATGTCATCAACCAAGTGAGAAGCGGAAATTCAACAGCATACGGCGTAGAGTTGAACCTCTCGAAGAATGTCGGAAAGTTCACTGGAGCCATGAGTTACACCTATTCACGAGTGATTTATACCATCGACGGCATCAACGACGGCAACCCATATTCGGCTTTGTCTGACATTCCGCATGACTTCCGCCTCAACGGCTGCTATCAGTTTACACCACGATGGAGCGCAAGTGCGGCATGGCAGTATTCGAGCGGACATCCTGTCACATTGCCTGTGGGCTTCTACGAATACATGGGGCAGACCGTCCCGGTTTACACCGAGCGTAACGCCAGCCGCACGCCTGCCTATCACCGTCTCGACCTTTCGTGCGCCTATCATTCGCCGAAATACAAGAACGGCTTCAACTGGAGCGCAAGTTTTGGCCTATTCAATGCCTATAACCGCCTGAATCCGTTGGGGTATCAGTTTGAAACTGATATAGAATCAGGAGAGATGCGGGCTTACGCCTACTCGATGTTTGGGATTTTGCCTAATGTTTCTTTGCGGGCGGGATGGTAAAAGGTTTCTGTATTCTGGTTTCAATCAAAATTAAATGTTAACTTTGCGTCAAAATAGACACTTACAACTATGAAACTTTCAAAACACCAAAAGGGCATATTGATTAGTATCGTCCTTTACATTGTTGCGACAATTGCCCTAAACGCTTTGTTTTACTATTATGGACATTGGGAATGGGAACGTGTCTGGACCAACACGCTTGGGATGCTTATCGGTGCTGTTGGATTTGGCGTTTTTCTCATCATCGGTTCCAGAATCCCGAAAAAGAGAGACGAAGACAAGGAATAGACTTACAGTTTAATTCCCATGAACGCCATAAAGGCGATTCCCATCAATCCGGTGATGATGAACGAGATACCTACGCCTTGCAGGCCTTTTGGAATCTTGGAATAGCGTAGTTTCTCACGGATGGCGGCTATAGCAGTAATGGCCAGAAGCCAGCCAATACCAGAGCCCAGTCCGAATACAGCAGCTTCACCCACATTGCCGAAACCACGTTCCTGCATAAACAGCGAGCAACCTAAAATGGCGCAGTTGACCGCAATCAAAGGCAAGAAAATGCCCAAAGCAGAATACAATGAGGGCGTGAAGGTTTCGATAATCATTTCCAAAATCTGCACAATGGCCGCGATGATGGCGATGAAAAGGATGTAGGTCAGGAAACTCAAATCTACATTGGCAAACCTCGGACTAATCCACGCCAAAGCTCCTGGCATCAGCAAGTATTTGTTGACCAAGTAGTTGACAGGCACAGTAACAACCAAGACAAACGTTACTGCCAACCCCAAACCCGCACTGGTCTTGACGGTCTTCGACACGGCCAAATACGAGCACATACCCAAGAAATAGGCGAAAATCATGTTGTCCACAAAGACCGATTTTATCAAAAGACTAAAGAGATTCATAAGACGATTATTTTGACACGAGACTGCGAGACACGGGACGCGGGACAGGCTTTATTTGTTGTTTCGATTGTTGTTTTCTAAATATACAATAAAGGCTCCTATTGAACTTGATAAGGATTTGCACTTGTTGATTAAACTTTTGGCTGTTTCATCATCACAATAACCTATTTTTTGACAAAGATATAGCATGTTTCTTACTTCTCCACAACTTCCTTTTGCAATCCTTAAGTAACGTATCATTACTTTGTCAGAGTTATATTCAGAACCTTCTGCTATATTGTTCGATATGGAAATGGCAGCCCTTTGAATTTGGTCTCGAAAACCATAGTCTTTATTGTCTTTGAACAAACTATATATTTGTAAAGCAATATTTTGTGCATCTTGCCAAATTCGTAAGTCTTCAAATGCTTGCATATTTATCTATCTATGTGGTTTTTATTTTTGTGTAGTTGTCTCGCGCCCCGCAGTCCCGTGCCCCGTGTCTTTATTACTAATCCATATTATTATTCCCATAACTATTAGTGCCATTGGTGGCAGAATCATCAAACCATTATTCATATAGCCGGCTTCGTAGAACGACTGAGGAATAATTTGATAGCCCAATAGCGTTCCCGAGCCCAGTAACTCGCGGAAGAAAGCAACAATGACAAGTATCAAGCTGTAACCTAAACCGTTGCCCAGACCATCTAGGAAAGACTCCCACGGACTATGCGACAAGGCAAAAGCCTCCAAACGCCCCATGATAATGCAGTTGGTGATGATGAGGCCCACGTAAACAGAGAGTAGCTTGCTGGTATCGTAGGCAAAAGCCTTTAGGAACTGGTCAATCAAAATGACCAAAGTGGCCACGACCACAAGCTGCACGATGATGCGGATGCGGTTGGGGATGCCCTTACGCAACAGCGAGATGATGAAGTTGGAGAGTGCCGTCACCACAGTCACGGAAGCACCCATCACCAAGGCGGGCTTTAACTGGGCGGTCACCGCAAGGCAAGAGCAGATGCCTAACACCAGTACGGTGACTGGATTCGTTTTACGCAGGGGTTCTATGACGAGTTTTTTTAGGGCAGACATAATGCGTTATAATTTGCTGTATTCCTGAATAATCCATCGCTTCAAAATCGGGTCTTGAATTTGAATGTCTTTCCCTGTCACATCAATGAGGTCACGTTTTTTCAAGGCATCTTTCAATATGCGAATGTGCCCGCTAGTACCTAATTGGTAGCGTTGAAGTGTCTCAGATGCGGAAAGGTTCTTTACCCCTTCGCTCACGGCACAAAGGAAACTGCGCTGCTTTTCCGTAAGCGTATCCATTAGGTTGACAAACTGCAAGTTGAGCGAATCTAACATGGCTTGAAGAGCTTCGTCGACTATGGTTTTTATGCAAGCCTTTTGGGTGCGAAGCCATGTGTATTGTGCAAGTTGTTGTACATAATAAGGATGGTTTTCCACCTGTTCAGCGAGGTATCCAGCAAGGTCGGGCGTGATGGATTTTTTCGTGTCTTCAAACCTTTCGACAATGAACTTTCTCCATTCCTCGTTGGCGATTTTTGGGAGAAACATCATGTCGCCGAAACGATAAAATGGGCTGTTGTATTCCCCGAAAATATGCAGCATCATGTGCTTTTTGCTGCCATAAAGTATGTATGCCACATCGGGATGGTTCTGCCAATGGCTGCGGAGAATCTTCTGGAATTTCAGCGTGTCGGTAAACTCTCCGATTTGTTGGAACTCGTCGATGCAGACCGCCACTTTCTTTTTCTTTTTTTCGGCGATTTGTTGCGGCAGATCCAAAATGTCTTCGCCGATGGGATTGTTTTTTATGTCCACGCCTAACCCGATTTCATACTGATTGAGCGGGTCGGAAATCGTCAATTTTGGCAATAGTCGGGCAATGAATTCCTTGGCATTCGATAGCAACGACTCGGCCGATGACGAGATTTCCTCCATTGTTTTTTTCGCGAAAAGGCTGTAAAACTCTTGGGGCGTTTCGCATTTGAAGATGTTCATCCTCACGAACAGGATGTCTTTCTGTTCGGCTTCTGTGGCTTTGATGGCTTTGGCTACCAAAGAGGATTTCCCCCAGCGGCGAGGCGAGATGATAGCCGTATTGGTGAGCGAAAGGAAATTGCTTTTCAAATGCGCCGTTTCCTCCGTCCTATCAGTGAAATCAGCATCTTCCACAATCTTTCCGTATGCGAATGGTATGTTCATCTTTTGAAATTTGCCGCAAATGTAATAAAATTATATGATATAAAACTGTATGATATAAGTTTATTTCATTTTTGTTGTCGTATCTAAAGTTTTAAAGAAAGGAGCATACATCTCCAAAGTCTTATCAATCATTTCCTTAACTCCATTTGAGGTCTTGGTGGCACCAGTGATGGCATCGAATTCTATGGGAACCAGTTGGCCATTTTTCCTAATCTGCTTGCCGCTGAACTGGCTTTGGAATTTCTCGGTTGTAATTTCGCCGCCCAAGCCAGGTGTCTCTGACTTGTGGTCGAAATTGGCACCAACTATCGTGCTTCCATCGGCGGCAATGGCGAGGTAGCCGCTAATCGGGCCCCAAAGTCCGTTGCCTCGCATGGGGATGACACTGATTTTTCGGTCGATGACAAACAATGGCAGTGTGCCGTCCTCGGTCGAGTTTCCGTTTTCGTCCAAGAGGAAGGAAGCCGTGCAATGTTGCTCGAAAAGTTTCGCGGCGTTGTCCTTGTTCACGTCGGGGATGCCGGCAGCCCGAAGGATGTTGATGCGTTTTTCGTTCTTTTCGTTGCGCTCCTGAAAAGGCTGAAGCCACAAAGCCGCTGCCGTAAGTAAAACTGCTACTATGACCACCAAAACCGTGGCGTACAAGAAGATATAACCGTTGCTGTTGATGTCGCGTTTCATTGGGCAGTGGCTTTTCGTTGGACAATGGCGCGTTTTTGCCGCATTTTTATATTGCGGGCAATGACGCAATGGTCGATGAGTGGGGCAAAGCAGTTCATGAGCAAAATGCTGAGCATCATGCCTTCGGGATAGGCGGGATTGATGACGCGCAGCATCACGGCGAAGATGCCGATGAGCAGGCCGTAAATCCATTTACCCATGTTGGTTTGTGCCGCTGTGACGGGGTCGGTAGCCATGAAGACCGCACCGAAGGCAAAACCACCCATCAGATAATGGTAGTAGAACGGCAACTGCATATAATCGTTGGTGCCAATGGCATTGAACAGTAAGCCCATGAGGCCACCACCAAGGATGACGGAAAGCATAATGCGCCAGCTGGCAATGCCGGTAAGCAGCAATATGATGGCACCCAGCAATATGGCAATTACCGATGTTTCACAAGTTGACCCTGGTATAGTTCCAATCAACATATCCAAAGCAGAGGCCGAGGGTCTCAATCCAGCAGCCAGTTCCGCCAAAGGCGTGGCACTCGTGATGGCATCGGTGCCCCATAAATCATTGGCAATCCATACATTGTCGCCCGACATTCGCGTGGGGTAGGCGAAGAAAAGGAAGGCACGCGCCACCAAAGCAGGATTAAGGAAGTTCATGCCCGTGCCGCCGAAAGCCTCCTTACCGATGATGACGGCAAAAGCAGTGGCGAGTGCAAGTTGCCACAAAGGCGTGGTAACTGGTACAATCATCGGGATGAGGAAGCCTGTCACCAAAAAGCCTTCGTTGACCTCGTGGTGGCGTATCTGGGCAAAGGTGAACTCGATGCCTAAACCGACAATATACGACACCGCCAGCATGGGCAGCATACGAAGGAACCCGAACCAGAGACAATACCACCAATTAGCCACAGTGCCCAACTCAAACGGCCAATCCGCAGCATGCAGAGAGGTTTGGTAGCCGATGTTCCACATGCCGAAGAGCATGGCGGGCACCAAAGCGATGACCACGGTAATCATGGCGCGTTTCAGGTCGACGGCATCGCGCACATGGCAGCCGCGCTTCGTGACCCGATTGGGCGTGAAGGCAAAGGTCTCGAAGGCCTCAAAGGTGCTCTGAAGCCACGCGAATTTGCCGCCTTCTACAAAGCTCGGCTTGATTTTGTCGATGAAACGGCGCAAGTTATTAAACATCACATAGCCTCCTTTCTCAGTTTTTCCAACGCCTCGCGAATGATGGCTTGGATGTCGGTTTTCGAGGTATCAATATACTCGCAAAGGGCAAAGTCTTCGGGTTCAACCTCATAGATGCCAAGGTTTTCCATCAGGTCAATGTCGCCGATGATGCAGGCTTTGATGAGTTGGGTGGGGTAGATGTCGAAGGGGAAGACTCGCTCGAAGTTGCCTGTGAAGACCAAAGGACGCACGTCGCCGTGGGTGTTGGTGTCGAATTTCCAAAAGTTTTCAAAGCGCGTTAGGTTGATTCCCAATGGTTTGATAATGCTTTTCGGCATGAAACCGCTGAGGAAGGTCCGTGAAAAACTGAACTTCCTGAAGCCCGGCATCAGCCAACCCATGAAATCGTAATAGTCGCCTTCGGGGAGGATGCTCACCAAATCATCATAAGCACCCAGGAAACCGTCGGCTGCGATTTGTGTGCCGCTCAAAATGTTGCCCGAAATAATTCGGTTTTCTTTTGTGGCATCATCAGCATTCATTTTAGGATAATCGTTGTTAAGCAATTGCCCTTTAATGATTTCTGACATACAAACCCCAGCCTTTACACGATAATAATGTGGGTTCTTGATGTTAGGCCCGGCCACGGCGATGACCTTCTCAGGACGGTAAACGCCTGTAGTGACCAATTCGCCCAACACGGCCACATCTTGCGCGTTCATTGTCCAAATGACCTCACCTTTATTAATTGGGTCGATGTAGGCGATTTGTGTGCCGATGTTTCCGGCAGGGTGAGGCCCATTAATGTAATGTATGCCAACCCGTTGGGGCAGACCCACGTGTCTGCCCTCAATTGTGTGTTTGTTCTTTCCAAAAACATTGGAAAGGTTTTGTCCGGGTCTAAAACAAACATGCACCAATCCTTCGGTCAATAAGGTCAAGGCCTCAATGCCTTTGGCGAAAAACGTTTCCCTGCCTTGCAGAGCGAAATCATACTCAGGCGCAAGGGGTGCGCTACTAAAGGCTGATATGAAGATGGCCTTGGGCTTGTCGTCTGGCTTGGCTACAGTGCCGAAAGGTCGTTGGCGTAATTGCGTCCACAGGCCGCATTGCAGCATGGCAGTCTTGATTTCTTCAGCGGTCTGCATGGTTGAAGTTGTCGAGGATTTGCAATCCGAGCCCATAGTTGTCTTAGTTGTCGTGGATTTGCAATCCACGACAGCCGAACCCGCGGATTTGCAATCCGCCTCAACCACCACCTCCAATAGTTTCCGTTTCTCGCCCCTCACAATGGCTTTCACCCGCCCGCTGACAGGCGAAGTGAATCGGATGCGCTCGTCTTTTTTGTCACAAAACAGAGCATCACCTACGGCTACGGCATCGCCTTCCTCAACCAATAAACGCGGTGTGAGTCCCATAAAATCAGTGGGTTTCACGGCGTAGGTCGAGATACTCCGCGCATCAGTTAGGCGTAATTCTGCCATTCCACTGATGGGGAGATCGAGGCCTTTTCGTATGGTGATAGTGTCGGGCATCAAAGCTCAATTGATGCGGCAAATTTACGACATTTTTCCAACGCTTCCTAATGGCATTGGTACATATATTTCTCATACCGCTAACAGCACCAGCAACTGCGCCGTGAAAATCCTCAAAAACATGGTCAGCGGATACACGGTGGCATAGCCCATATTAGGCAGCTTGCAGCCTTCGGGGGCCACGGTGTTGGCAAAGGCGAGGGTAGGAGGGTCGGTGTGTGAACCGCCGATGAAGCCCATCAGCGTGTAGTAGTTCATTTTCAGCATCAAACGACCGAAAAGGCCTACCAAAATGGGCGGCACCATGGTGATGATGATGCCGTAAACGACCCACATATAATGTTCCTGAACCGTGTAGACGAATTGACCTCCAGCACTCAGTCCCACACCCGCGAGGAAAAGCGCGATGCCCACTTCGCGCAATGCGTGAACGCCTTGGCCTTCAGTAAATTCAGTGCTGAACCAGCCTTTCTTCACACCCAACCATCCACCAATGATAGCCACCACCAATGGACCGCCAGCCAAACCCAACTTAATGGGTGCCTTCATGCCCACAGGAATCGGGATGGAGCCAACGATGATGCCAAGCGCGATGATGACGAAGACTGGGATGAGCAGGAAACCGCCTTTGCCTTTTTTGTTCGTGGCGGTTGCAACATTCGCTGTCTCCAATACGGTAGGTTCCTTCGCCAAGTCGATGCGGCAGAGCGGACGGAGCAGGATGCAGGTCAGAATCATGCCCACCACGGCCAAGGGATAAGTCACGGCATAGCCTGATGCCAAACGGTCGGCGGCACCTTCGATGCCCAAGTCGGTGACGGCTTGCTGGGCGGCAGAAAGTCCAGGCGTGTTGGTGATGGCACCTGTGTAAACGCCCGCCATATCAGCTAAACTTTGGTTGGCGATTTTCGAGATGATGATGGTGGTGAGCACACCAAGAGCCACATTGACCAAAGCCATCAGGTTCATGGCCAGACCGCCTTTCTTGAAAGAACGGAAGAAGCCTGGACCGACTTGCAGCCCAACGGCTACAACAAAAAGAATCAATCCGAACTCCTTGATAACGTGCAACATTTCAGCATTGAGGCAGACCCCACAAGCACTGAAGGCAATGCCTACAAAGAGCACCCAAGTGATGCCCAAGGAGATTTTGGCGATTTTGATTTTACCCAAAAGCAGTCCGATGAAAATGGACAAGGCAAGGTATAAAATGGTGGGCCCAACGCCCGAACCGGTAAAGAGATTCAACATGGTTTCTACTTGTTTTGTAATGAAAACACAAAAATAGGGTTTATTTCTGAACGGACGCGATAATCACTGAAATATTGTTCACGAACATGTTCACGGCGATGGCCAACAGAATGACACCGAAGAACTTACGGAGAATGAAGATGAGATTTGGACCTAACAGTCGCTGCACCTTATCCAACGAACGGATGACAACGTAGTCCAATAGGATGTTGAGCAGCAGGGCAATCATGATGTTAATGACGGCATAGTCGGCACGCAGCGAGAGCAGTGCTGTCAACGCGCCTGGGCCTGCAATCAGCGGGAAAGCGATGGGAACGATGCTGGCTCCGCTGGTGCCGCCATCATTCTTGATGATTTCGCGACCGAGAATCATTTCCACGGCCAAGATGAACAACACGAACGAGCCAGCCACTGCAAACGAAGCCGCATCAATGCCGAACATCTTCAGCAAAGCATCACCAGCGAAGAAGAAAGCTAGGAACAAGCCCAAAGCAGTCAAACAGGCTTGTCCCGCCTTGATGGTCTTGTTCTGCTCTTTCATGCTCACGAAGATAGGAATGGAGCCGAAGATGTCGATGATGGCGGCCATCACAATGAAGGCACCGAAGATTTCCACAAAGTTGATCTGACTGAACATGGTTGATTTTTTTTGTCGCTTTGCGTCATTGCGAGGCACGAAGCAATCCAGATAAAAAGTGATACTCATAGATTGCTTCGTCGTGCCTCCTCGCAATGACGTCAAGCGTTTATACGATATTATTCCACAAATAATGGAAATGCGGCCCAAAACGCTTGAAGGCAGCCTCGTCAAGCATCTCTTGGTATTGTGGATGTGCCACTGAGATAATCAGTTTCGCTCTTTCCTGCAACGAGCGTCCGTAAAGGTTGACCGCACCGTATTCCGTGATGAACCAGTGAATGTGGTTGCGCGTGGTGACAGCACCTGAGCCCAAGTCCAAAGCAGGCACAATCTTGTTGATGCCCTTGCGCGTGGTGGAAGGCATGGCGATGATGGCCTTGCCGCCCTTGGCACGCGATGAGCCGTAAACATAGTCGATTTGTCCGCCCACACCGGAATAGATGCGTTCACCCAAAGAGTCGGCACACACCTGTCCAGAGAGGTCGATTTGAATGGCGGAGTTGATGGAAGTCATCTTGGGTTGTTGCGCGATGACAAAGGGGTCGTTGGTGTATTCCACGTCCATCAGCAGCACCTCATGGTTGCCGTCGATGAAGTTGTAAATCTTCTGCGAGCCCATCACGAAGGTGGAGACGATTTTGCCCTTGTTGAGCTTCTTGTTGTTGCCCGTGATGACACCTTTCTTAATAAGGGGCAGGATGCCGTCGCTGAACATCTCGGTGTGGATGCCGATGTCCTTGTGGTTGTGGAGGCACGAGAGGATGGCATTCGGTATGGAGCCAATGCCCATCTGGAGGCAGGCACCGTCTTCGATAAGCTCGGCACAATAGCGTCCGATGGTCTTTTCCACCTCGTTGGGTTCGGGCATATCGACGGTGAGCAGCGGTGTGTCGTCTTCAACAAAGACATTGATGCTGCTGATGTGGACCAGCGCATCGCCAAAAGTGCGCGGCACATGCTTGTTGACCACGGCGATGACGAACTCAGCACTCTCCATGGCGGCCAAAGTGGCATCCACAGATGAACCAAGAGACACATAACCGAATTTGTCAGGCGGACACACCTGAATCATGGCCACATTGCACTTGATGTAACGTTCGCGGTAGAGTTTCGAGGTCTCGCCGAGGAACACAGGGATGTAGTCAGCTAAGCCTTTCTGTACGCTCTCGCGCACATTGGCACCCACAAAGAAGGCGTTATGTTGGAAAATACCCTCAAACTCCGGATTGACGTAAGGCGCGGCACCCTCAGTGTGCAAGTGATGGATATAGACGTTCTTCAACTCGCCAGCGCGACCTCTGTCGCACAAGGCTTTGACTAAACATTGCGGCACATTCGACACCGAACTGATGTGGACATGGTCGCCCGACTTAATGACTTTGACGGCTTCTTCGGCCGTAACTGCTTGATATTGTTTCTTCATAATTAACTAATAACTCCAATTCCCGGAAGCTTTGTTTCGCGACTTGAGGCAGGTCTTCTGACTGAGGTCTTTTCTTGCCGTCTTCCCGAAAGACAAGGCTTTCAGTGACATTCATGGCAAGCGTTGCAACCATCACAGCAGCGGGAACTGTCCGGGATTTTCACCCGATTCCCTATTGAGTCCGTGAAGGACACCACAAATCGGCGGCAAAAGTAGTGTTTTTTCCCATCCGAAATCCGAATTGGGAAAGAATTATTGAAATGTTCTTTTTCTCACAAAACCTGCAAAACTTACAAAACTTGTTTTTTGTCAGGTCGGCTCGCCAACCGGCTCGCCGACGGGAAGCCTACCGGGGTGCTGCCCGAAGCTGCGCTGCGCTTGCATCGGGTTGTGGTCGGGTCGCCCTTTCAGGGCTTTGCGGCAGCCATGTCATCCCTGCACTGGCCTGAGCGATGGCTGGGATCTATGGCTGCGTCGTGTGTCGCAGGGGTTCCGCTGTGCTTCACCGCCTGCTTAATGTCCTGCGCCCCTACGGGGCTTTGCTCCCACTGCCGCTTCGCGCGTCCCCCTAAGGGGTGGCAGGAGGGATTCCACACTGGGCTTTGCTCCCACTGCCGCTTCGCGTCATTGCGAGGAACGAAGCAAATCGAAGATTAGCTTCGCTGAATGCAGAGCATTTCGACGTAGTCAATCCAGAACCTCCGCAAGTCGAGGCTTTTATTATGGGCGCAAGAGTACGGAAAAAATGGTTTATGGGGGATTACAGCAATCCGTTTTTCTTCATCAATTGGCGGAGTTCTTTGTCGGTGATGCTTTCCCGCTCAGATTTGTCATATATGGTAACGAGCGTCACATTTCCGCCATCGGTCTGTATGAGGATAGTGTGGGTGATGACTCTTGCACCACCACTTTTGCCTTTGGCTTTTGAGGTGATGGGGAAACGGACTTTTCTCAAGTGCTTGCCTAGTTCTGTGCCCATCATTGGGTTCTGGCATAGTTCGTCGAGAAAGATGGCATAGTCGTTCTTCATCGAAGGGTAACGCTTTGCGAGTTTTTTCAACTCATGGGCAAAGTCGGGCGTGGCTGTAATCCTACAATTCATTGAGCAGGTCCTCCGCGGCAATGCCTTCGAGTGTCCCTTCCTGCATTTGGCGGAGTTGTCCGAAGGCGTGGTCAATCTTGGCAAGCGTCTTTTCCTTGGCAGTTGGAGCCGTGCGAACCACATCAGCCTCGCTGTAGGTCCAGCCCATTTTTGAAATCATCTTCTTGAAGAAGCCGATTTCATGGTTGGGAATATGTATTGTAATAGCAGTCATGGCATTGTATTAGGATTTCGCTGCAAAGTTAAATAGATTTTCTGAAAAGCAGAGCATTAATTCATAATTTGTTGTCTTTTTTGAGGGCGCAAAAATACGGAAAAAGTCGGCAACTTGCGTATGCCGACTTTTTTACTCGCGGGCAAACCCGCCATTCCCCGAAGGGGAACCTCTATCATCTCACGACGATCTTCTGCGTCCTAACCTCATCTCCATTAATAAGCCTGAGCATATAAACTCCAGCCGCAGCATGGATGCTCTTGCTGACGCTGCCATGGATGCTTTCGCTGCTCAGGATGCGGCCATTGAGGTCAATCACTTGCAGGGTGGCATCACCATCGTTAGCGATGATCCAGTTGCCGTTGTTCATGAAAGCGAAGGTCGCATCGGACGCTGAGCCTGTCGAAGCGTCGTTGGCTACAAACACCAGCTTGAAGCGGCTCTCATAGTCCGTCGTCCTTGCCGTGAAGGTGTAACTGGCCACTGAGCCTGTCGAAGTGCCAGTCTGTGTTGCATTCGGTCCTTCGACAGGCTCAGGAGCCGAAAGCAGGTCAACATCCGCACCCGTCATATTATCAATCAGGTGCAAATAGCTCATCTCTACGCCTTCGGGGTTGACCGAAATGGTGTATTGTCCGTTTTCGTTCGCACGGAAGTTGACCGGCATCTCACCGTAGCCGTCGCTGTAGGCGATGGCGTATTCCTCTGCGCCTTGCGGGATATAGATATTGCCGTTCTGTTCGCCGAAGTAGAACTTGCCCAACTGGCTACCCTCGTTGAAGCTCACGATGGCGTTGTCCAGCAAGGTCGTTGAGCTTGTCGAAACGCCGGTTTGATTGCGAGTCGGCCCTTCGACAGGTTCAGGGACCTGGGTGAGGGCGATTGCAGGCTGCCGTTGTTGGGTTGCGGGGCTGCGTTGGAACTTGCCTTGGTGAAGTAAACGGATTCCCCGGTTCCTTCGGCCTTCACCATTACGCCGGTGAAAGGCTCGATGGTGGTTTCAGTGCCCTCGTAAGGCGCCACAGTCTGTCCGCTGATGACATAGTATGAAACCGGATTATTATCCCCGTCTGTCATTGTAGCCTCCACGGTGAACGGATTGCCCACCAAGTTCCAGCCAGCGAGGGGCTGGTCAGCATCGTAGTCGAGCGGCACTTCTACAGGCTCATTGCTTGTGATGAACGTGCCGCCAAACGCCAACTTTTTCGTGTATTTGGTGGCATAGAGGTAGCCTTGGCCGTTGACGAGGTTGAAATTGGGGTCGTCATTAGGGATGTTCGATGTGCTTGGTTTCCAGTTCTTCCATTCCTTGCCGTTGTTTCCGCCAGTCTGGTCGAAATAGTAGAGGTCGAAGTCCTCGGCGGGGGTGGCTACAAGGTTGTGGACATTCGTAGGCGCAATGCTTCCCGCCAAAGGCGAGGCGATGAACACCCAGCCGTCACTGCCTTCGCCGTAGCCGGCGACCTCCTTAAAGATAACGCCCTCTGGATACAGCGTCTTGCCGGCGAGGGCTGCAAGTTGCTCGCTGTTGAGTGTGCCGCTGCTGTAGGTGGCATCGTCCTCGGTGATGAAGGTCTTGCCGCTGGCGATGCTGATGCTGCCGTTTGTTCCAACTTTATATTTGCTTGCACGGATGAAATCGGTGGCGTTGGTCCAGCCGAGAGTGACGCTGCCGCTGTAAGCAAAGATGCCGTAGGTGTCACCCGTGGCTGTCACTTGGCCGCCGTTGATGGTTACATTACTATAGGCATGGATGCCGTTGATATTCCCTGTGGCTGTCACTTGGCCGCCGTTGATGGTTACAACACCATTACTAGCGGCACGGATGCCGTCCTTATTCCCTGTGGCTGTCACTTGGCCGCCGTTGATGGTGACGCTGCCGATGTAAGCATAGATGCCGTAGGTGCCACCCGTGGCCGTTACTTGGCCGTCGTTGATATTCACAGAGGCAGAATTTATGGCAATGCCATAATCGGTGCCACCCGTGGCCGTTACTTGGCCGCCGTTGATATTCACAGAGGCAGATTTTATTGCATAGATGCCACATTTCGAGCCGTACACATGGAGTTGTCCCTTGTTCGCGCCCGTGCTCTGTGCGTAGATGCTGAGGGAGTAGTTTTCATTAGCACCGACACCGATGCCATAGTCGCTCTCCGTGTCTACATTCACCACGGCGCCGTCCTTGAGGATGAGATGAACGTTGCCTTGAACAGTGATTTTGCCGGCAAAGTTGATGGTGCCGTCGGCCACGTACCAGCCTGCGGTGAGGGTGTAGTCGTTTTCGCTGCCGTCAAGGGTGGTGTATTCCACGCAGTAGTGTTGCTGGCCGTTCATGTCCAAGTAGAGGATGGCATTGGGCAGGAATTCATACGTTGCGCCTATCTCCACGTCCGCATCGGGCATGGTGAGGGTGTAGGGATTGTCCGTGCCAGTGAGCGTGCCGCCAGTGGTAGTGTAACCGTTAAAGCCGAAGCCTTCAGGCGGAGTGTTGCCAAGCGTGAGGCTCACCTCGTCGCCGTTGCCAGCGTAGAGCACATCGCCGTATTTCAGGCCGGGCAGTTGCGTTTCGTTTTCATCTTTATAGGCGGTGATGCCGGATGTTTCGTACTCGGTTGGCGTACCGCTGAAACCCACGGTGACGTTCTCGTCCGTCGTGATGCTGTACACCTTCGTGCCCTGCGCGGTGCCGAGGGCGCGGGTGTAGTAGCAGTTGGTGATGGTGTTTGCGTTGCCGTTGCGGACGAAGGTAGCGCTGGGATATTGCAGGCCTACGGATCGATGATGGTGCTCAGGTCGGCGGTGAGCAGGCTGTTGGTGACATTGATGGTGGCGTTTTTCCAGCCCACGAAGCCGCCGCATTGGCTGGTGGCGTTGTTCCCGGCGCTCTGGATGCTGCCGTCGAAGAGGCAACCCTCGATGTTGGTGGTGCTGTTCTTCCACGAGCAGGACATGATGCCGCCGTGGGTACCATCGTTATGGTCATTGTTGGTGACGCTGCTAATGATGTTGACCGATGAGCGGCAGTCGGTGATGTTGGTCGTGCCGTAAGCCTGACCGACGATGCCGCCAGTGTGCTTTTGCTTGGTGTAGATGGTGCCGGCTACGTGCAGGTGCCGGATGGTGGCGTTGTTGACGTAGCGGAAGGGGGCGAGGTTGTTCTCATCGGCGGGACTGCCGCTACTGCCGTAGTTGAAAGTGAGCGTGTTGCCTTGTCCGTCGAAGGTGCCGCAGAAGGGACGGTCGCTCGCCGCGAGGTTGTCGCCTGCGCCGCTGCCCGCAATGCGGGAGCCCTCGATGTCATTGGCAAGATAGACGGTCTTGCCGCTGAAGTAGTTTTGGGGTTTGTTGTCGATGGAGTCGCAGAAGTAGCCCCAGCCCGTGGCGGTGCTGATGGTGTAGGTGTCGCCTTCATGCGCGAAGTGGAGTGAGATGTCGGGCGTGAGGGTCTTGCCGGCGATGGCACTAATCTGGCTACTATTGAGCGTGCCGCTGTAGGTCGTCGTGCCGTCGGTGAAGGCCAGGCCGTCCTTCACCTTGACGGTGCTATTATTATAATAACTGCTGGCATAGACGTGATCGGTGGTCTTGCGCCAGCCGAGGGTGATGGTTCCAGAAGATTTGAGGCCGTATTTGTCGCTGCCTCCGGTGGCGCTGACCTGTCCGCCACTGATGGTAATGTTGCCTAATGTAGATATTCCAGTGGCGCCATTTGAGATGGCGGTGACATTGCATCCTACGATGTTAACGCCGGAATATGCGTAAATGGCATTGCCAGAAGAGCCGGTGGCGGTGACATTGAGCGTGCCGGTGCCGTTTTCTTGGCCGTAGATGCTCAGAGTAGCAGTATTACCATCACTGTCAATAATTCCGTTGGTATTGCTACTGGAAATGGTGAAGGTCTTGCCGTCGGCGAGGATGAGGTTGATGTTGCCATTGCAATAGATTTGATCGCTTGAGTTTTCAATGTTGACATCGCTGTTGATGACGTACCACTGGTTTGCTGTGAGAACACCTGTACCTGTGAGCACGGTGGCGGTCACGTCGTGGCGTGTGCCGTTCTCGTCGATGTAGTAGGTCTCTACAGTCTCTGCCCACGCCATTGCGCAGGTCACGATGAGCGCGAGCGTCATGGTTGCCCGCATGAGGTTGTGTTTGAAAATTGTTATTTTTTTCATTTTCTGATGATTATGATTTTCAGGTTGTTTTTTTGAAAGCGCAAAAGTACAAAAAAGTTTGTTGTCAGGGAGGAAAAAGTTGAATTTTAAAGAAAAGGATTGCGGTATGTGGAAAAGTTCGTATTTATTCCTATTTTTGCAGCCGATTTGGCCAAGGGAATGCCGTGCGAATCGGCAACAGTGCCCGCTGCTGTAAACCCGCGTAAGGTCTGTCAACCAAGCCACTGTACGGCTCCTCCGTATGGGAAGGCGACAGGCTCGGGTGAGTCAGAAGACCTGCCAAACAGAGAGTTCAATTGCAAGCCTTCGGGAACAAGGGCGATGCTAAGCGCGGCAATTAGCAGGACTGCTTGCGATGGTTTTGCAAAATTTGTTCAATGCGTAATAATCAATAAGTTATGCGTAAAAATTTATTACTTATCCTTTCGCTTTTCGCGACGACCTTGGCCTTCGCGCAAGAACCGGCCACTTTCGAAGATGTGCCACTGGGTAGCGGTGGTATCTGGCAGCCTCCTACAGGCGAGAATGAGATGTCCAGCGGCGGCTGGCTCTTTACCAATTCTAATCAATACGGCTATTGGGGCGGCTTTACGGCCTCTAACCGCACGGATTTGAACCAATCTGGTTTGGATGCCCAGTATACTGCGGCAACAGGCTGTGGCTACGATGGCTCTACCCAATATGCCGTGGCATATACCATGGGCGTGCAGACAGAGGTTTATGCTGCTGATGGACAATCACATACCGTCACAGGCTGCTATGTCACCAACAATCTTTGGACTTATCAGGACATTCTTCAAGGCGGGTATGGCGAGCTACCCTACGGAGGAATTACAGGCAACGACCCTGACTGGTTCAAGGTGACAGCAATAGGTAAGAATGCCAGCGGACAGACTGTGGGTACCTTGGATTTCTATCTCGCCGACTACCGCTTTGCAAACAACGCAGAAGACTATGTCCTTAACACTTGGGAATGGTTCGACCTCAGCCCCTTGGGATCTGTGGCCACCATCAGCTTTGAACTATCGTCATCGAGAGGCAGCGGCTACAATATGATTACGCCGGCTTACTTCTGCATGGACAACTTCAACGGCGGCGGTGCAGCTCCCGACCTCCCGCCTTATATCGTCAACCCTGTGCAGGATGTGGTTTTCAACGAATATCCTCAGACCATCCAAGTCAACCTCAACGGCGTGGCCACCGACCCCGATGACCCGGACGAGCAAATCACCTATAGCATTGTCAGCAACTCCAATCCGAGTGCCTTGACCGCTACGATGAGCGGCAAGATTCTGGTCATGATGCGCCAAAACGCCAACCAAGCCACGGCCAACCTCACCATGCGCGCCACCAGCGATGGACAGTATGTCGACTTCATCGTGCATGTCATCATCAACGCGTACGTTGACCAACCGCCATACATTGTCAACCCTGTGCAGGATGTGGTTTTCAACGAATATCCGCAGACCATCCAAGTCAACCTCAACGGTGTGGCCACCGACCCCGATGACCCCGACGAGCAAATCACTTACAGCATTGTCAGCAACTCCAATCCGAGTGCCTTGACCGCCACGATGAACGGCAAGATTCTGGTCATGACACGCCAAAACGCCAACCAAGCCACGGCCAACCTCACCATGCGTGCTACAAGTGATGGACAGTATGTCGACTTTACCGTTCATGTCATCATCAACGCTGTCATTGACCTTCCGCCTTATATTGTTCATCCTGTGCAGGATGTGATTATGGACGAGTTCCCGAAGATAGTGCAAATTGACTTGGATGGTGTGGCTACCGATGACGACGACCCTGACGAGTTAATAGAGTATACGTTGCTTTCCAATTCCAATGAAGAAGCCCTTTCGGCGACTATGGCTGGCAAAATTCTGATCCTTGAAAGATTGACGGAAGACCAAGCTGAGGCAGATGTGGCAATGCGAGCCACCAGCGATGGGCAGTATGTCGATTTCAACGTGCATGTTATTATGAACCACGTGGAAGGTGTGGACGAGAATCGATTTGGTTTTGCCGTCTATCCCAATCCCACCCATGGTCAACTGACCCTTACTGTGAGCGAAGTCTCGTCTTTCGATTACCGTGTCTATGACCATGTCGGACAATGTGTTGCAAGCGGGAAAACCCAAGGAACCGAAACCCGCCTTGACCTGAGCTATCTCAATAAAGGCATATATTTCATTTCCGTCGAATGGGAAGATAACCGCTTGGTTCAGAAAGTGATAGTTAGATAATCATTTGGTACATATAGTTTTTTGAGTGTGAAGAGGCGGCTCCTTGCGGGGCTGCCTTTTCTGTTTTACCGTCGAAGTTACCGGCAACAAAAACGCAAAAAGGCGACCCGAAGGCCGCCGTTTTTCTCACAAAACCTACAAAACCCGCAAAACTTGCTTTTTGTCATGTCGGCGAGCCAATCGGCTCGCCGACGGGAAGCCGCCGGTTGGCTGGCCTACCGGGGGCTGGCCTACCGGGGTGCTGCCCGAAGCTGCGCTGCGCTTGCATCGGGTTGTGGTCGTGTCGTCCCTTCGGGACTTTGCTCTCACTGCCGCTTCGTGTCATTGCGAGGAGGAACGACGAAGCAATCCAGAACCTCCACAAGTCGAGGCTTTTTATACGGGCGCAAAAATACGGAAAAAGAGGATTGTCAAGGACAAAAAACAATTTTTTTGCCGAAAGGCTTGCAGAAAGAGAAAAAGGTTGTATTTTCGCGGTGTGAAAAACGCAGATCGGCTTTTGCATGGATTAACTGCGCTTTCATTTTAAAAATGCGTAAATCGGTTTCGGCATGGATTAACTACACGCTTTTTTTATGTACTCAAGGCTGTACTGAACATGTTTCCCATCTTTTTTCTTGCCAATAACCAATTCGATGGTGAAATTCATGTAATCCAATTTCTGGTATTGCGTTCATTGTTGTTTCATTCATGTCTTTGGCGGAAATATGTTTTGTTTCAAAGGGCATTTTCGGGTGTCGCTTTTCGCGGGAGCAAAAATACGGTTTTTGGAGATAAGGATGATGATTTTCAGAAATTAATTGTACCTTTGCCGACACAAACCAAACATGTTAAGATTATGACAGCGTTAGAATTGAATGCGGAGTTGTATCGCCAGTTGAGTATCATCGCCGAGGACGAGTCGCTGATGACAAAGATGCTGAAATATGCAAAGAAACTGGCGGCTAAGAAGGAAGTGATGGACGAAACGGAGTATTTGATGTCATCGCCTGCTATGGCAGAGATTATCCGCCAAGGACAAGAAGACATCAAGAACGGACGGGGTGAAGTGGTAAAAGTGGAAGATCTATGGAAATAATCTTCACTCCACGAGCCCAGGAAGACCGTGAATATTGGAAGCGGACGGGCAACAAACACGTCATGAAGCGCATCACCGACCTACTGAAGGACATCGAGAAGCATCCTTTCACGGGAATTGGCAAACCGGAACCATTGAAGGGCGAACAGCATGGCCTATGGAGCCGCCGGATTACTGACGAACATCGACTGGTCTATTCCGTCAGCAGTGGCATGATCTATGTCTATGTCATTTCGTTGAGGTACCATTACTCGAAATGATTCTTCAGGGATGGCTTTTTTAAGGCTACCCATTTATTTAGTTTACATAATCGGTTGAGTTTCCCCTTCGGGGAAATCCATCGGAATGCGGCGGTCTGTGGGGCTTACGTACCATGCGGCTCCAGTTGTTTTGCATGTTGAACAGCTCAAGACAATAATAAAACCCCGCAAATTCCGTTTTCATTCCGTCATTCGGCACGAAATTTGGAAGTTCCTGCCGAACCAAAGAAAGAAAACTGTACTTTCGTCAAAAATTTTGACCTATGAGATTACGACTTAAAATAGGCTTGGTGTTAGGGATGACTTTCGCTTTAACCATCTCTGCATCAGCACAAAAGCATATCGAGAACTACGACCCTGAAGCCCTTTTCAACGAAGGTGTTTTGCTGTTTCAGAACCAGGAATACGGTGCTGCACTCTCGACATTCGCCCAATACCGCGCCCAAGTGGCCGACGCCAAGTCGCAGCGGTGCGTGGATGCGCAGTATTATGAGGCGGTCAGTTCGCTCTATTTGGGTCAGGCCGATGGTTCCGCCAAGCTCATCCAGTTCGTGAACGATAATCCGGGAAGCACATGGGCTAAACATGCCAATTTCCTGTATGCCAACAATTTGTTCAAGGAAAAGAAATACAAGGAGGCACTTGGGATTTATGAGAAGACAGAGGCAATGTCCCTCACAAACGACGAAGCGCAGCAGATGCAGTTCAACATGGGCTATGCTTATTTCCAGTCGGGCGAGTTGGACAAGGCCATGCCGCTCTTCCACGGCCTGATGATGAACGACGGCAAGTATAAGGATTCGGCACGTTATTATTATGCACATATTCAGTATGTTAAGGAGAGATACAACGAGGCGTTGGACAACTTCCGCCTTTTGCGTGTGAAAAGCGACTATGCCAACGTGGTGCCGTCTTACATCATGCAAATCGACTATCTCAAAGGCGATTACGAGTCGGTGATTGCGGATGGACCTGAGTATATCCGCAAGGCCGACAAGAAACGCAAGGCAGAGATGGCCCAGATTGTCGCCGATGCCTATTTCCAGCAAAAAAACTACGACAAGGCGTTGGAATATTACCAGATCTACACCAAGAACCTGAGTCGTGGTGTCTCGCGAGAGGCTTATTATCAGATGGGTGTCAGCAAGATGATGAAAGAGAACTACAAAGGTGCCATCAGCGACTTGCAGAAAATCGCGGGCAACAAAGACATCTTGGGACAATATGCTTCCTATTATTTAGCTTCGTGTTATGCCAAGACAGATGAGCCAAAATACGCACGTACAGCGTTTTATACAGCCTATTCCGCAGGTTTTGATGCCGAAATCAGCGAGGAATCCTTGTTCGATTACGCCCGACTAAGCCTCATCCCGGGTGCCGACCCTTTCAATGAAGCGGTGGGACTTTTGGACAATTATATTGCCGAACATCCCAATTCGGAGCGGAAAGCAGAGGTGGAGGAGATGGTTATCTATTTGTTGCTCAACGCAAAAGAAAACGATGAAGCTTTGGACCGTCTTGAAGCGATGAAGAAGAAAAGCACGGAATTGCAGACGGTTTACAATGAGTTGCTGTACGCCACTGGCATAGACAATTACCAAAAGGGTAACTATGACAAGGCGCAGGTGTATTTCTCAAAGATATTGAACAGCAAACAGTCGGCGGCCAACAAGGCCGAGGCTTGTTTCTGGTTGGGCGAGTCGGCCTATCAGATGGGTGACTTTAACAAGGCAGGCAAATACCTGACCCAGTTCAAGGAGATGAAGGCCGCCTCAATGTTGCCGGAATACGCGCTTGCCGACTACGATTTGGGTTACATCTATTACCAAAAGCCCGATTATGATGCTGCCATTGGTTGTTTCCGACGCTTCATTCAGAAAGTCGATGACAGCCAGAACGACCTCAAGACCGATGCCTACATCCGTCTCGGCGACTGTTTCTTTATGGAACGCAACTATACGAATGCCATCAATTACTACGACTTGGCGACCCGAATCGGGAAACGCAATGCCGACTACGCGCTCTATCAGCAAGGTCTTTGCTATGGCGCAAAAGGCGATGTGAATCAGAAGATTACCATGTTGAACGAGATGTTGCAGACTTATCCGAGCACGCCGTATTATGAGCAGGCTTTGTTTGAAATCGGCAACACTTATCTCGTCCGTGGCGACATGCGTTCGGCCATCGCCAACTTCAACCGCCTCATCAAGGACAGGCCGCGTTCGAGCTATACGCGACAGGCAATGATGAAGGTGGGCATGATTTACTACAACAACAACCAGTACGACCAAGCCTTGACTAATTTGAAGAACTTGGTCGCCTCCTATCCCAACACCGATGAATCACGCGAGGCTTTGAGCATCATCCGCAGCATCTACATGGAACAGAACAAGTTGGATGAATATTTCGGCTATGTCAATGCCAACGGTGGTCAGGTGAAGGTGACCCAACAGGATTCCTTGGCCTTCGCCAATGCGGAGAATTTCTATCTTGACGGTCAATACCAAAAGGCCCAGACGGCTTTGCAGTATTACTTTGACAATTTCAAGCGGGGTGCCTACCTGCTGAAAGCGCACTATTACGGCCTTGTATGCGCCGAAAGGGTGGGGACGGAAGACCAAGTTGTCGCACACCTTAATTATATATTGTCGCAGCCCGACAACGACTACACCGACGATGCCCTGCTGAAGATGGCACGCATTGAGTACGAAAAGGGCAACTATCAGAAGGCAGGCGAATATTACGAACGCTTGTCACGCATCACAGAGGAGCCACTGAAGCGTCTCGAAGCCCTTGAAGGCAGCATGAAAAGCAATTTCTTCATGGGTAACTATGACAAGGCCATCGAAATGGGGGAGAGCTTGAGAGTGTCGCGCGACTTGACTGATGAGCAGGTCAATCAGATCAACCACATCATGGGCAAGTCGTACTTCGAGAAGGGCAACTACAATGCCGCCATCGAGAAACTCGACAAGAGTGCCCGCAACGACAAGTCGGTGTATGGTGCCGAGAGTGCTTATTACTCCGCTGTGGCCTCTATTAAGTTGAAAAAGTATGATGAAGCTGAAGACAAGGTTTTCAACATTTCAGATAACTTCTCAAACTATGATTACTGGGTCGCCAAGTCGTTCATCACGCTGGCAGATGTGTATGTGGCCAAAGAAAACTACTTTCAGGCCAAGGAAACCCTCCGCAGCGTGATTGACAACTACAAAGGCAACGACCTGAAACAAGAAGCCCGTGCCAAACTCGCCGAGGTGGAACGCAAGGAACCCAAGGTGGGCAGCAGCAACGGTATCGAACCTATAGAACCATAATAGTCCCGAAGGGACGACCCTAATACACCCTGGGACGCAGTCCCAGGCTCTAATAACAAGACAATGAAAAGACACATCATAATAGCAATCCTGGCTCTAATGGCCTTAACCGCCACCGCCCAGCACGACGAACAAGTCACCGTGGAAGGCAAATACCGTCCCAAAGTGAACAAGGTGAACAAACTCCGGCTCACCCCCGAAACGCCACAGCCCTCCTACGACTTCCCCAGCTCCGAAGTCAACCCTAAGGAGGCCAAACAGAAGTTCGCCATCGACTTGGAGAAAATCGCCCCGACGGCTTTTGCAGCCAAAGATGACAAACTCGTCACCCCGACGCAGAACTTCATCATGGCAGGCGTTGGGACAAGGCTTTCGCCGATGTTCCTCTACAAGCACAACTCCATGTTGACCAAGACCCTCGGCCTTGGCTTGGGCATCAAGCACAACTCTTCGTGGCTCAACATGAAGAACTACGCGCCTTCAAACTACATGAACAACGCTTTTGATGTCGGTTTGTCCTTTGAAGATATGGGGCAATACAGGTTGGAGACAGGGGCTTTCTTCAACAATGACATGTATCATTATTATGGCGTGAATTTGACAGAAATCCCATTGACCGAAACCCAGATTGAGGAGGTTTGTCCAAGGCAAGTGTACAATACAATTGGCGCTTTTGTGAAGTTGGCTCCAAAGGGTTATCCTTTGGGAGTACCCGTCGGCCCGGGTGCTATCAAATATCACTACACTTATGATCGGTTTGGATGTGGCGATGGATTAGTTGAATTAGATTATTCTTATGTTTATATTCCTTTAGGCTGGTTCAAGAAGGGAGAATCGCCAAAGAGGCTAAAAGTCGATGTCGATTTTGATATTAATCATTACAAATGCAATGATTCATTGATTAATAGGGGCTTCGGTCGGGTAAATCCTAGTTTTGAGATGTCTGGCGATTTCTATCGGATTCATTTGGGTGCCTCTGTTGATGGATATGTTGCCAAAAATGATAGGAAATTTGCCGTCCGTCCTGATGTGAGTGGTAGCCTGTTCGTTTTGGATAAAAAGTTGGAATTTTACGCAGGTTTGAATGGTGGTTTGAGCATGCTTACTTTTAGTGATTTCATCAGGGAGAATCCTTTTGTATGGCAGTTGCAGGATTTTCAGGTCAAGAATGTGAAACTCGGCTTTGAGGGCGGCGTGCGCACCAATATCGCCGAAATCGTTGATTTGCATTTGGGCGTGCGCTATCGTCACACGGACAAAGACCCGCTCTTTGTGCATCATATTCCCGATGCTGACCTTCTTCCTGCCGGTGTGGATCCGGTTTTGAACACCTTTGACCTCGTTTATGACGAGACCCAGTTGGTGACCGTCATGGGCGATGTTCGCGTCAAAATGCGCAACAGCCTCACTGCCGATTTGGGCTTTGCCTACAACAATTGCAAACCTGCCACTGAGGAGTATGCTTGGTATCGCCCCACGATTGAAGGCAAGTTGAAACTGACCTACAGCCTCAACGAAAATCTGGCCTTCAATGCTGCGTTCCTCTATCAAGGTGGACGCTATGCCTTGATACAAGGTGATTTCGGCTCAAATTGGATGGGTTGGGGACCTGAAAAACTGAAAGATGTCTTAGACCTCAGCCTCGGCGCGGATTACAAGGTGAACGACCAAATCACGGCCTTCGCTTTAATTGACAATGTGCTTTGCCAAAAGTATCAACTCTATTACAACTACCCTGTGACAGGCATTCAGTTCTTTGCTGGCGTGAAGTTGAGGTTTTAATTGGGACACAAAAGGAAACGCCAATCGATTCGGTTCGGTTGGCGTTTTTTGATTCTAATAAGGTTAGTGAAGTTTAGCAATGCATAGGTTTCAGTAGGTCATTCACCGTCTTCACCGGATTGAAGGTCTCGATGGGCACTTCCACGAAGATGGTGATCCAGTCGGCCATGGCACCGTTCCAGAGGCCAGGCAACTCTAAGGCTTTCAGCTCGCGACCATCTTTCGACTTGTTGGAGATGAAGCCAGTGTTGGCATCCACATAGTCGGTCAGGCAGAAGGCTTCGCCTTTGTAGTTCCAGCAGCCGCATACCAAGTCGACGGGGTTGAAGTGCGTCGAGCCTTGGAAGATGGCTTCTTGCTGAGCATTCTTGTGGTCGATTTGTGAGGATTCGATGATTTGCAGCGACACCTCGTCGTCCAAGTTCTTCACCCAGAAGGGACCGCCGCCGGGTTCGCCTTCGTTCTTCACCATGCCACAGATGCGCATCGGGCGGTTGAGTTTGTTGTACAGGTAATCAATCTTTTCGATGTCGTTGTAGCCGTTCACGAAGTCGGGGATGTCCATCATCAACTGCTCCTTGGCGAAACGGATGGCCTCGTTCAGCTCATCGGCAGAGACGGCACCTTGGTCAAGCATTTCAAGGTATTCGAAGGTGCGCTGCTGCAAATGGAGAAGCAGGCCAGCCAACACCTTTTTATATACGATGGTCGTCTGCGCCTTGGTCTCAGGCACGATGTTGTCGATGTTCTTGATGAAAACGATTTCCTCACCGAGGTCGTTCAGGTTCTCGATGAGTGCGCCGTGACCGCCAGGACGGAACAAAATCTTGCCATTGGCTTCGCGGAACAGATTGCCTTCAGCATCGATGGCCACCGTATCAGTGGAAGGCTTCTGACAAGAATAGGTGATGTCATAGCGCACGCCGTATTTTTTCTCGTAGCTGTCTTTCAGTGCACCGACAGTCTTCTTAAAAGGTTCCTCGTGCTCAGGCGAGACGGTGAAGTGCAGTTTGGCCACGCCTTCGTTGTCGGTGGCATAGCGGGCGGCTTCCACCAAATGCTCTTCCAAAGCCAAGCGGTTGAATCCGTCATAATGGTGGAATTTCAGCAGGGCTTTGGGCAGTTTGCCGTAGTTGAGTCCATCTTCAAGGAGCAAAGTTTTCACGACGTCCACCTTGCGGCCTTCCTTTAATAAAGCATCAATGTCGTTGCCATAGAGGCGTTTCGCGGCTTCGTTGAGGTCGTCGAAGAAGGCGAAGCTGTGGATGTGGGCAAAGAAAATGTCCGTGAACTTGGTCTCTTCGGCAGTCTCGACAAAGGCGAACAAATCCTTGAACATGCGTGAGGCGGCACCCGAGGCAGGGACGAATTTCGTGAACTGGTAGATCTCCTTGTCAGTCTCGAAGCTTGCGGTCATCTGTTTCACCTGTTCTTCGTCAAGGCGCAGGATACCGTCGCCGAGGGTGGCGGGGCGCATCAGTTGGACATATTGCGTGCCTCTTTTCAGTTGTGCGACTTGGTTTATTACTTGATTTTCAGCGATATTTCGCTCTGAAAGTTGTTGAAGGTCTTTTTCTGTAAGCATAACGTTGAGTTTTAAACGGTTCAAAAATAAGAAATTAAGTAATGCGAAGAAAAAAAAGATGAAAATTTTTCTCAAAGTTGTTGCAGCATTGAAAAAAGTTGTATTTTTGCAGCCGTTTAGCCCAGGTGGTGAAATTGGTAGACACGCTACTTTGAGGGGGTAGTGCCGATTACGGCATGCAAGTTCGACTCTTGTCCTGGGCACTGATTCCAAGCCCCGATGGCGGAATTGGTAGACGCGTACGTTTCAGGTGCGTATATCGAGAGGTGTGCAGGTTCGACTCCTGTTCGGGGCACGCAAAACAGCCTTAACTCATTGAAAATCAGAGTTAAGGCTTTTTCTTTGCCCCACCGTTGCCCCACCAAATCATTTTACGGCTCAGCGGATATTTCCGGTTGGCAGAGCCGACTGATTTACCCCACGCTAAAAACCGCCTGCCAACGGATTGACAGACGGCTTTCAACATTTATTTTCCGTTTGGAACGGTGCAGCAAATTTACTACTTTTTTCCATACAAAATTATACGAAATCTTGTAAATTACTCACCGCCACTATTCAGTAGAGCCTTGTTTTCAATACACAAAATCAGCCTTTCACTATTCTGCGCATAATATCCTCAAGTTTTATCTCTATCTTTGTGAGTTCTCCAATCGTTTGATTCATCTCTTGGACTACAACTTCTGACAACGTACCACTTTTGATACAGATATTGGCATAGTGAGCCAGTTGATTGATATTGTTACCTATCTTCTGCATTTCATGAATCTGCGTTTTATACTCTTTCAGAAACTCAACAGCGTTGATGGTGGCCTTCTCACCACCGAACAGTTTAGCGCGGATGTATCCTGATACCGTCCGGCCAGAGTTGGAAGCCATTTCCTGTAACCGACTCTTTTCTTCATCTGTCATGCGAAACCAAATCCGCTTTTTCATACTTTCCATATTCCTAATGTTTGAAAATCGAGTTGCGAAATTTTCATCTCCCAAAGCTTTGAGGCTTTGGGCAAGATTTGTTTTTGTCAGCACAAAAACACATCTTGCAATCAAAGCCCCCACAACAAAAAACCGTCTTGTTTAGGAGAAAAACATTTTTCATTTTGTCTATTGTTTGTAAATAAATTCGGCCACAAAAATACTAACATTGTTTCAAACGGGAAATCCCTTTTCCCCTTGTGTTATCGCTGGTTTTCAATATACATTTCTATTTTTATACATTTGTATATTTCAATATTTATACATTTGTATATCTCTATATTTGTATATTTATAACTTTTATAAATACAATTTGTTACTATGTTACTATGTAGGTTTTTGTTTTTGTTATAAAACAGAAATATAACTATTCATAATCATAAATATCTATATTTCCATATTTTAATATTAAGCGGCAATGTTTAGCCAAAACAATGTAGTGCAACAAAATGATGCAGCTGTAACATTGCCGAACATAAGACAAAGGCTTCGGCGCGGCACAGATCTTCATGGGTTGGTGATAGTTTTAGTAGGTGTTGTCCAACTTTTTTATAACTCATCCCGGTGTCAGCTGAAAACAGATAGGATGGACGGGAAAGGGGTTATTTCAACCACTTTCTGTATTTAATTCAGACACGGAGCCAGATACGTGCGATGGCATCAATGGCATCACCGAAAATCATCTTGCTGTACTTGTCGAAGTTTTGACCCCACTCGGTCTGCTCCATGAACTCTTGCATGGTCTGCGTGTTCTTGAATGTTTCAGGAACGAGGTAGTAGGAGAACAGATAGGAGTATTGCGAGACGGCACTCATGAAATCCCACGTGTTGCCGTTGTCGCCTGTCCAACCGTAGATATACTTCCTTGTGGCCACATCGTTCTCAACATCCAAGATGAAGGGCGTTGGGTTTAGTGGTAGCGGATAACCATCGGGGTCATAGAAGAAACGGTTGTTGTCCTTGTCAATCTTGTAGGACTTGTTGACCTGGTCTTCCCATTTCTTCTCGATGGCTCCGTGGATACCCTTCTCGTCAGAGAATGGGCGGGCATCACAATGCAGCGGCATGTGACAGTTGGCAACATAGTGGCTGAGGATGAAGAATCGCATGAGAACGGTTAAGAGTTAGACTCGTCTTCTGAAGGGTTTGGTAAAGCTGCGACAGGCTGTCGCAGAATTATGTGCTGATAAATACCCATGTTTACCACTTGCGGGCGGCAACGATATATAATATTTTTGCAGCGGAATAAATGATTGGACTATGAATAAACGACACATTGTTTTTCTTACTGGTGCTGGTATCAGTGCCGAAAGCGGAATACCCACATTCAGAGACTCCAATGGGATGTGGGGAAAATATGATGCCATGAAGCTGGCAAGCATTGAAGGATTCAGGGAAAACCCGCAGGCTGTACTTGATTTCTACAATGCACGACGAAAGAATCTACTGGAAGTGGAGCCTAACCATGCACATCGGGTACTGGCGGAACTGGAAAATGAATATGAAGTGACCATCGTAACACAAAATGTTGACAACCTTCATGAGAGGGCTGGGAGTAGCAGGGTTATTCATCTACATGGTGAACTGAGCAAGGTTACTTCTTCACGCAATAAACTCTTACCAGATAACATTAAGGAATATCCTCTTGATGTGCCTATCCGTTTGGGTGACAAAGCAGCAGACGGCTCACAATTGCGACCTTATATTGTATGGTTTGGCGAGTATGTTGATAAAATGGATGAGGCCGAATACTGGGTAAAACAGGCAGACATATTTGTGGTGATAGGCACCTCGTTGGTGGTTTACCCTGCTGCTGGGTTGGTGGATTACGCTCCTAAAGGAATTCCCAAGTATCTTATTGACCCGAATGAGATGGAAGGTGTGCTCCCTTTAGGTTTTCAACACATCAAAGCCAAGGCTGTTGAAGGAATAGATCGGTTGGTAAAAGAGTTTTCTTAATTTTGTCGGGTTTGGTGACAAATTTGTGATCATCGATCGTCATATGGAGTTCTTGCGTGGTAAGACACGCATCGGCATTTAGTGTTTGTTCATTCGAGAGAGTGAAAATTTTGAGAAAAATCATTCTGCGTGATAGATTCTTTATATTTGTCACATCTTTTTGGGTGAAAGAATTGAAAAAATGAATTTTTGTAGAACCAAATTAGTTATTCATTATATTTGCAGCGTCAAAACCTGCGCGTACCATCTAACGATTCAGTTATGCAGCACACGAAGAAAATATTGACTGGCCTCGACCACTCGCAATACGAGCATCCTTTTGACAAGAAGGCTTTGGAGACCTTGGAAGCGACTCCAGGACTTTCCATTGCTGGAAAATATGTAACCAAGCAAACTATTGAGCGCATTTACAGGGTGCAATATACAGGTAGCCACCTGAGGGTTACAAAGGACAGCTATCCGCAGCTGTATGAGTACATGGATTATGCTTGCCGCGTGTTGGATGTTGACAGGAAGCCAGAGATGTATCTTCAGTGGGGATTCGGGATTAATGGATTTACCGTTGGAGCGGAAAATCCAATTGTGGTGCTGAACTCTGGTTTGATGGATTTGTGCGACGATGACGAAATCCTGTTTATCATCGGCCATGAGCTTGGGCACATTAAGAGCAATCACATGCTCTATCACATGCTGGCACAGGTGATTAACTACATTATTGACATGATTCCTGGCGGCAACCTTATTGCGGCTCCTTTGCAATATGCCTTGTTGTATTGGGACAGGATGAGCGAGTTTACCGCTGACCGTGCTGGATTGCTGTGTTGCCAAAACAAAGACGCAGTTGTTCGAGCCTTCACCAAAATGGCAGGGCTTCCCCAGGGCCATTTCAGTAGATTGAACGAACAAGCCTTCCTCCAACAGGCCAAGGATTTCGAAACCTTGGACTATGAGAAACTGAACAAATTCTTCAAGTTCGTCTCTATTGTTGACTCCACTCATCCTTGGACGGTGATGCGGGCATCGGAGTTGATTAAATGGATGGATGAAGAGAATATTAATCAATTTATACCCAAAGTTTTATCACTTACCAATAATATAGACATTTCAATATTCGATCGCCCTTGACAAACATATTATAATCGTTGAAAACAAACAAGTATCAAAATGATCATTTATGTTTAATTTAAATATACGACATCATGGATTACAAAGAAAAAAATGGATCACCATGGCCTGGCCATGTAGTCTTTCTGATCGACCAATCTGGTTCAATGTCAAATCAAGCAGGTTCTATGACTCGGTTAGAATTAGCACAAAACTGTATTACAAAATCAATAAATGACATTATCTTAGGCTGTGTTAGTGGTGAAGATTTTATTAATAGGTGCTATATCTCTGTAATTGGATATGGGAAAAAGGGAGATAGTGTTGAACTTATAAGACACGGATGGGCAAGTGAGTGGGAAGACGATGTGATGTCCTGCAAATATAACGGAAAGCCGTTGTTTACCCTTGAATGCACTAACGGATGGACTCCAATGGCTGGTGCCTTTAACATGGCGAAAGAATTGTTGGAAGCATGGCATGAAAAGATAAAAAGAGAGATTGCTAACCCAAAAGCGTCAGATCCGACCAAACGAGAAAAACCTATCGTAGCAATGGGATTACCTATTGTAATTAATATCACAGATGGATGTAAGGAGGATTTCGAACAAGTTCCTGGCTACCTTGAAGAAGTTATGAGTTCAGCGGTGAATTTAATGAACACATACGACAATGATGGAGGCAAAGTATTCTTGTTTAATGCACACATGGGTGATGGTCAGGAAATCAAGTTCCCAATAGAAAAGAGCTTATTAGCTGGCAATTATCAAACTGAATTTCTTTTTGATATTAGTAGTGAATTAACATCGAGGATGGCACAAAGTGCTGCCCACATCTTTGTATCAGATAATGGTGCCAAGATAGGAGCTGGTTGTAAAGGTCTTGTGGCTAATGCACAAGAAGCCACGTTGACAAGGTTCATTGAATTTGGATCAAACATTTCAAATACTTAACTCAAAAACATATGTATGAGGGAGCTCAAAGACAGAGGGGCTCCCTTAGAACAATAGCAAGCCATGAGGATAGAAATCAAGGGATTTATTATCCCACATATTGGAGACCCCTTGGAAAAGTGTCAAGATTGTTTCGCCATTGACACTAATCGTTTAGCTTTTGCAGTTTCAGATGGAGTAACAATGTCGCTGCTTTCCTCTTTCATGTCACAGCATTTGACTTCTGATTATGTAAACAATCCAATAGGATTATTCCAAATTGAGGGTAATTCCGCTACGCTAAAAAAGGACTATACGGAAGAGTTTACCCGATTTTACAATAAGAAGCATTCAGAGAGTGATACTCGTGGACGATTTCGACTGGAGTTAACTAAAGAGCGGTGTGGTTTTTCTGCAGCCACGTTTGTTGGTTGCTATTTTGATGATAATTGCTGGAAATATGTCGCTTTGGGAGATAGCTTTTTAGTATTTGTTAGTGAAAATGGTGAAAACATCAGATATTATTCTTCAATGTCTAATGAACAATTTGGTTACCAACCAGAGTATTTTTCTTCTAATGGTAATCACAAAGGTGCAGCTATTTCAGGAACATTGCCGATCGAAGACGGATACCTATTATTAATGACGGACGAAATGTCAAAATGGTTCTTTAATAATTGCAAGGTGAATCAAAATATTGCTAAAGAATTGTTTTCTCTTAATAACCATGTTGATTATTTGTCATGGAGAGATGAAAAAATAATGGGAAAAGAAATGGATGACGATGACTGTACTTTACTGATTGTCCACATTACTAATGCTTTAGACCAAGAAGAGATTACCTATGAAACTCTATACCTTGATAATGTTGAAGAGATAAATGCAGAGGTAGCAAAGATGAAAGAATTATCGGCGGAAACCAGTATAGAAGAGCAAAAGAAGAACATCGACTCTGCAAATACAGAACAGGTTGGAGAATCAATAGAAGGTGTTGAAAAGCAGAAAGACACAATCGCCAATGAGGAGAAACTTAAAGAAGAATGTGCTTCGGAAGGATTGCAAAACGCTGTTCCGCCAGAATCTTCAGTTTTGGAAGAGGAAGAGAAAAAACAAAACGATACTATTGAGGGTTACGAGAGAAGACTGACAGCAATAACGAATAAGATGAATATGTGCCTTAAACTGATGGCTGAAATCAACGAACAGGTAGAATTATTGAAAGTTGAATTACAAAACGACAATAAACAGCAATGAGATGATACCAACAAAAGAACAAGCAATTGACTCAATATCAAACACGGGCAATATTATCGCCAAACCATTGCTGGGTTATACATGTGTTTTGTCAAAAAGGAACGGTTTGCCTTTATATTATTTGGGTGGTTTTGGCATGGCCTTCAAGATGGAGAGTGGAGCTACATGTAAAGCTGTGAAAGTTTGGCTTAAAGATATTTCAGATAATAAGGAAAGAATGCAGATGGTGTCCGAATTTCTGAAAGACCATCCTATGCCATATTTCGTGGGATATGAGTTTTGCGAGCGAAGTCTTCGGATTGATGACGGATATACTGATGTAATGATAATGGATTGGGTCGATGGACTTGATTTGAAAAAATATATCGAATCCGTTTACGAAAGTGGACTTGGGGAGACTTTAGTAGTGGAAAAACTACACAAATTGGAAGTCTTGTTTAGAGAATGTTTTGCACAATTGCATAAGAATAATATCTCTCATGGTGATTTGCAACACGCAAATATTATTGTGTCAGAGTCACCTGATGGCGATATAAAAATAAAACTGATTGATTACGATTCCATGTATGTTCCAGCTTTATCTGGCAGGCCACAAGTAACATCTGGCTATAGCGGTTATCAACACCCCCAACGTATTTCTGGGGCAATATCCCTATGTTGTTCTGAGAAAGATGACTACTTTTCAGAGAAAATAATCATTGCCAGTTTACAACTGCTACAGGCAAGGCCTTATTTGTGGGACGATGAGGAAGTTGATAGACTCTCGAATGAAGAAGGATTGCTTTTTAGAGATTCAGACTTTGAATCGTTTAAGAACTGTTATCTTTTCAAGCAAGGAAATGAAACGCCAGCAAGAGAAATACTTGAAGAGATTGCAAATGACTTAATTAAAGATGTTCGCGATATTCAACCTCTTGGCGAATCAGGTGTTTACGGCAGTTCTACCACAGATATTGACATTGAGAAATGGAGACTCCTTATGAGATTGCTTTTCCAACTGGAGGATAGTAAAAAAAAGAATCTATTAGAAAAATGCAAAGATTTGAAAAATAGGATTGTGGAATTGTCAAACCAATTTGATGCTGAAAAGAAAAGGGAGATTACAGAAAAAATGAACAAAATATTAGAGTCTAGAATAAATTCCGATATTTTCCATAAAAGATAGTTATGCAGAAAATTAAAACATCATATTCGTCAAAGGGAATCTTTCTAGCATTTGAAGGGACTCAGATTGTAGTAGAAAGTTTGCCACAAAATATGCTTTTTGATGATTGCCTTTTCGGAATCATTGACAATGATGAAAAAACTGTGTGGCAGCATCAGTTCAAACGAGGGAAGTTGCCTTTTAGTCCATTTGGAACTGATAAAATGGACGTCGGAAGACTAAAGGAGGGTGAGTATTATCTTTGTGTGTGGTGTAAACATAGCGCTAACGATAACTTGTATTATTCAATGATTGGGCAGTGTAATATTAGAATTCAGGTTACCAACGATTGTGTCTGCTTTCTACTACCTAAAAGTTATGAATCGAATAATAAAATCCTTGAAACATTAAATCCACTCGATTCTCGATTAGTTAGTCCTTCAAAGACAATACAATCTAATAATACTAATATTAGGAATCTTGCCCATCAAATAAAGAAAGACGCTAGAAGCAGGGATATATCACTAATGGAAGCTGTCCACGAATGGGTTGCTCTAAATATTTCATACGATATGGATGCTTTGAATGACGACTTATATAAAAGGAAGAATAACTCTTCTTTGTCTACTTATTCTAAAGGCAAGGGTGTGTGTCAAGGATACACCAATCTCACAGTAGCAATATTTAGGGCGCTTTCAATTCCTTCAATAGGTATTCGTTGTTGTGCATCAAACACTATCTCAGAGAAAAAAAAGAGTATGGCATATAAAGAAAGCAACCATGTTTTTCCAACTGCATGGAATGGATGCAGGTGGGTGCTGATGGATCCTACATGGGATTCTAGAAACATCTTTGATAATGGAGACTTCTCTTACACATTTGGTGAAAAACCAGCATCTACGCCTTGCTTCCCTTTTAAGTTCTTTGACAATACAATGGAATATTTATCTGCAACACATGAATTTACGCAAGTGAGTATATATTGAGAATTTATTAATACTTAATAATCATTTTTAAATAGAAAGTAACTAATCAATAATAAAAAATACAACATTATGCCGATACAAGATTTAATTCAAAGTGCACTCGTAAATAGAGAGAGTTTAAGGAATACTTACGAGCAAAGAAAAAACACGATTTCCGCTTGGAATAGACGTGTAAAAGCGATACAGAAAACCTTTAGAACAGACGATGTTCAGCTTTGGGAACGAATGGTAGAGTCTACTGGACAACAAAACATATGGACTCAAATAAAAGAGATACTTGACGGGAACCAAACAACCCAAGGGCTAATAACAAATCTAAAGGAACTAGGAGACGGGGTCAATCCGGGAGTATTTACAACTGCTTATAATCGAGTTAGCCGAAAGTATATCAACATTGGTGTTGTTGGCGCGTTTCGTCAGGGCAAAAGTACAATCCTTAAACAATTGATTTGCCCAATTTCTGAGCAACTATCGTCAAGGGATATTATTCCAACGAATAATGGCGGTCTTCCATGTACCGGGACATCTGTAAACTATATTAATAGTGATTACGATATACCAGCTGAGATTAGGAAACATTATCCCGCGATTAATGGATTGCCCCAAGAGGCTGATGCTATTCCCCGTGCAGTTGTGACATATAATACCACAAAAGACATTTGTGAAACCATAAACAAATATATTGAAGAATGTAAACTAAACTGGGATAAGATTAATACGGGGTGCTCTACCATTTCCAAATCTGACTTAATAGAATACTGCCAAAACCATCGCGACAAAGCACTATCAATTCCAAATGCTCAAGAAAACACTTTGGGAGCTACTTTTAAAAATATCATTTTAGAATATGAAAAATATCTTGATTTATTAGATCGTCCAGATACCTTAATAAATGATTTACGACTATCTGCTAACAGAGATGATTTCTACAAGAGAAGTACATTCAATTATGATGGTGTAACAACGGATAATTATTCTGTTTATGCTGTAAAAATGATAGATGTTTTCATTGGTTTTAAAGTTGCGAATGAAGAAGTCGGCCCAATTCAGTTTTTAGATACTCCAGGAGTGGGAGAAAAAAGAGTTGGCGTTGACGAAACCCTTAAGGAAAAACTATTAAATGAAATAGATTCGGTAATTGCTATCGAAAAAGCGCACGATCAGGCTGTCCCCGCAGAAGCCCTAATCTCCTTTCATTCTAGCCTAACTGATAATTACGGCGAGAAACAGAGTAAATTCATTTATTATATCATTAATGATGCCACCGCAGGTAATTTGACTCTCATTAACCAAGCCTATATTCGAGCATTTAAGAATGGTATAGAGAAGACAATGACACCTATTGTGTTACCACAAGAAAGAAAAATCTTGGTTGATTGCGAAAGAAATTATGTATATGATTACATATCAAATGGAGATGGGTCAATTTCTGATTTGCAATTAAACAATACAAAGAATTGCCAAACGATTCTTTACAGTATAGTTTCAAATCTTGCTAATAATATTGAAAGAATAGATAAAGACTTTACTGCGGCAGCCGATGGTTTATTTGGGATTGTCCATCAACAGATTAATGACCTTCAAAGGCTTGCCAATGCTATCAATATTAACATTGGAAATAATAATGTGGATGTAAACCGTACGGTACAAGAACTGTGTACGGAATTATCACTAATATCACACAATTCAATTGTAGACACAATTGTCTTGAAAATAAAAGAATATGCAAAAAATGAAGATGTTGGAAGGGAAGTCCTTTATTCATTAAGAGGATTAAACGACTATTACAACGCAGTGCTATCTGAAGAGAAAATCACAGAAATAATTGATAGTATAAAGAATGAGCAAGATGCAGAAAAGAAATCCAGCCTTTTTGCAGAACACACATTTAATATTATTGGAAAAAATGGTCCATGCACAAGTATTGAGTATGAGAATTGGAGAGAATTTAGGGCATATAGTGATATTAAGTGTAACTTAAATGACCTCATTACCGAAAAGGTGCAAGATTTAGTTTCCCCGAAGCCCATTCAATCGAGTTTAGAAATAGCTCAAAATGAGCTATACGACATCTTTAGGAAAGATAAATATCTTGGCTTCTTGTGTAACAGGGATGAAGGTAATGGTAAATGGTATAAACGTTTAAGCGAGTCTATTTCAGACACCATTTGGAAAAATAGATTTGACCAATTTTTTTCATACGATGTCACAAGCATTGTCCAAGACTTTATCAATCGTGAAATAATCAGTAGAACCATATTGAAATTTATGCACAATGATAACTTTGCCAATTCGTCATTTAACACTCTTCAAAATGCAAATATTTCTTTCTTGAAATCATTGTGGAAAATCGAGAATGCAATTAAGAAATCGTTGCGAAATGAAGATGATAGTATTCTAGAAGATCTAAAAAGAGAGGTGAATGACGATTTTATTGCAAAACGACGTTCTGCTATTAATTTCCAGTTTGGTGCACCCAGATCAATGAACAATCAAATAGTGCATTTTGTTAGCCTCCACTACAACGAAATATTAAAGCGTCAAGGTATTATTGATGAGTTGCAGAGAAAACAGGCCCTATACAATCAATGGCAAGAGGTCAACAAGTGAAATATATCAAATTACTATTAATATGAGCGATAAATGCATACAGGGACATCGTTATTCCAGTAATGATGGTACTATTATTATAAAGAAAATTGTAGAAAAGTCTAATCGAATAGATTATAAATACGAAGGGCAGACAGATGACCAATATAATGACAAATCAATGTATTTCGACGATTGGGAAGAAGGGAATTATGTTGATTTAACAGGGGAGGTGCCCTCAACGTTTACACTAACAGTGTTGACCATTGATGACGAAGCAGGTTCAGTCATTGGCGGAGGGATATACCCGGTTAATTCGATAGTTCAAATTAGTGCTTCTCCCAAAAATGGTTATTGTTTCTTGAAATGGGATGATGATAATATTTCGAATCCCAGAGATATTCAGGTAGACAAAGATATGACTTTTACTGCATATTTCGAAGAAAAGCAGAAACCCAAGTTTACAATTACTGTCAAATCTAATGATGAGGCACAAGGCTCTGTTGATGGAGGAGGTATGTTTTATGTTGGGTCCGTGGTTGAAATTAGCGCGAAACCGGAAAATGGATATGTGTTTAAGAAATGGAATGATGATTCATCAACTAATCCGAGGAATGTTCCAGTAGAAAAAGATGTTGAATATACCGCTTATTTTGAAAAAAAAGCGACTGCTCCTGATGATGTTAACATCACTGCCACTTTTGGTAATAACAGTGAAAAATGGAAGCTTCTGAACAGATTGCTGTTCCAGCTTGAGGAAAGCAAGAAAATGAATCTTATAGGGAAAACCAAGGATTTGAGAGACAAAATAATAGAACTATCGGATCAATTTGATTCTGAAAAGAAAAAGGGTATTATAGAAAAGGTGAATAGTATTTTGAAAACAGGAATTAATTCTGATATATTTCATTCAAGGTAGTGAAGCAGATAATAGAACAACAACCCATTAATAAAAAAAACTAATGAGTGACAAGCCAATAGAAAAACACCGCTATTCCAATAATAAAGGAATGGGGCTTACCGTTGTTGTCGAAAAGATAGACGAGGAATCAAAACGCATTGATTATAAGTATGAAGGTCAGTCTGACATAATTTCAATGTATTTTGACGATTGGGAAGAAGAAGGGTTTGTTGATCTTTCAGAAGAACAGCAGCCAGTTTATACTATTAAAGCCGTTTCAAAAGACGAACAAAAAGGAATTGTCTCTGGTGGCGGAACATATCCAGTTAATTCGAAGGTTGAACTTGTCGCGATGCCAAATAACGGGTATAAATTTGTGAAATGGCAGGATGATGCGAGGGACTCAAAACGCACTATCATAGTAAAAAAAGATTCAGAATTTATTGCTGAGTTTAATGAGATAGAGCCACCAAAGTATTCTATTGAAGTTGTCGCTAATAATCACCTGTGGGGCTCGGTAAAAGGTACTGGTAGTTATGAAAGCGGGAGCGTGATAGAATTGACGGCCATAGAAAAAGATGGATACCAATTTGTAAAATGGAGTGATGGTAACACCGACAATCCACATCTAATTACAGTGGTTGAAAGTACTAAGTATATGGCTTATTTTGAAAAAGCTACACCCAAATACAACATTGTTGTCAAAGCATGTGACGAAAAAATGGGTGTAACGACTGGGTCGGGTAGTTTTGAGTCTGGTGCAACTACAAAGATAACTGCAACCGCAAAACCAGGGTTTGTGTTTACAAGATGGGAGGATGGTGACATAAATAGTAATCGTACTATTATCGTAGATGCAAATAAAATGTACACTGCTATATTTGAACATATTCGTTATCGTTTGTCACTTGATGTAAACGACATTTCAATGGGTATTGCAGAAGGTGCAGGTACATATGAAAAAGGAAGCACAGTTTTTATTGAAGCCAAGTCAAAGAGAGGATACAGATTTGTCAGTTGGAATGATGGAATCAATGAGAATCCACGAAAAGTTATTGTCAATGCCAATATAAATTATTCTGCATATTTTGACGTTGACCCAATAGCAGCTCGTCTTGAGCAAGAGAGGAAAGATGAAGAATTAAGGCATAAGCGCGATCGTCTGAATAGTATTATTTCTTCAATTAAGATTCCGGAATTCTCCACACAAAATGTAAATGTTGATTTGCTAAACGGCAACAAGGTGGATGCTTTAAGGAAGGAGGGCGAAAAACTCAGATCAACAAAAGGAAAACTTGATTGGTTTACAGAGGCAATGTGGTGGGTTGCTGGTGTTGATAAGAATTTATTGACATCTTGTAAGGGTGAATACAACAAATATGTAGGGGTTGGAACAATGATTCTTATTACAGCGATTATGGCTGCTCTATCATGTTGTTATGCTCTTTGGTATGTGTTTAAAAGCTGGGGCGCAGCAATTCCGATTGGTATCGTTTGGGGTATGGCCATAATGTTTATAGACAGATTTATTACTTCAACACTTCATGGTAGAAACTTTAGAGATAAATTTTTTAAAAAAGGTGGATTGGTTAGGTTTTGCATATCTCTTCTAATCGGAATAGTTATTGCGGCTCCGCTGGAATTGAAGGTTTTTGAGGATGATATTCGCAGTCATATATCTTCTCGGAATGACTTTATATGGGAAACCGAAAAGGAGAAGTTTCGAAGTTCGCTTGAAACTAGGTTCGATGAGGAAATCACGGGTTTGGAAGAGCGAAAACAGCAGTGGGAAAGCATTAAGAATAATGCTGAAAAGAATGATAATTCCATTTATAAAAAGGATTCTATTGACTATGAAACAACAAGGATGGCACTTCAAAAAGAGCTAGAGAACACAAAAGATTCAACAAATAGGGTTTATATTTCAAGGAAAATAGGCAGATTAAAAGCTCCAACGAGAAGAAATTCAAATGTTTATGATGAAGCGAACAATGCTATTAAATCGTTAACAGATAGTATAACAAATTTGCGTAAGAACAAAAACGAAAAAATTGACGATGCATTAACAAACGAAAAAGACAAGTTTTACCAATCTCACGAAACAGACTATACAAGTTTAGGAATACAGTTGAAACAACTACAGCAATTGATGCGCCCATGGAACAATGACAATTTTGAAATGGCTACTTTGCTCTTAATACTGTTGTTTGTTTTTATTGACATTTCACCAGTACTCTATAAATGCATTTTGCGTAATGGCGACTATGAAAAATACATGGATCCAGACAATAATGAAGGTAAGAACAATGATGATGTGGTAAAAAACAATGATAGTCTTTTAAAAGAAGAATTGTTTATAATAGACAAAAACTATATACACATGTTGTACCTATGGGACAAGCTCGTCCAGGAGGCTCTTGAAGATTATACAAAAGATGATTATCCAGAAGAATGATAATGTTAGTTTACTATTACCAATAATAATAACTTAAAAACAATGAAAAAGAACTTTGATTTTATTACAAAGACGTTGTTATGGATGTCTGGTACGGATGAAAATTTAATTAGAATATGTCCGTCTGAAATTAATAGACACAAGATAATAGGGATGACAGTGTTTGTTGTTTCTATTTTGGCTGCACTTTCATTTATGTTTGTGATTCATTATGTTTTTCATTTCATGTGGTTATCCATGGTTTTGGGGTTGTTTTGGGGATTCTCGGTTATGTGTCTTATCAGATTAGTGTTGTCAACGATTCGAGGTAGAACTATGATGAAACGATTTGTTTCGTTAGGAGCAATATGGGGGCTATTGCTGGCTATTGTTATGGGAGCCTTCGTTGCTATACCTTTAAATCTTGTTTTATTTGAGACGGATATACAGACCCTCTTCCAACAAGAAATTGATGAAGCATGGATGGTTAAAAAACAGTCTCTTGAAGAATTAAAATTCATAAGGATGAATGATGAAAAAGAACGGCTTCGTGTTTATCAAGACGAAATGAACTCTTTTTTAGCAAAGAAGAAGGATGCTCATGTGGCTGAAGAACGTGAATTGAAGGTGCTAAAAAGACGAATGGATTGTCAGTACCAAAGAATAGAAGCGGTAAATGATTCGTTGTTACAACAAATTAATAATGAGGAAGTCGCTTTTCGAAGTAAACAAGAAACAAAAAATCATGGTCTGTTACCTCGTCTGAAAGCATTACGAGCGATTTCTCAAGAAACAGCGGCTCTGGTTTTGGTAATGCTGTTATTCATAATGATTTTTGTAACGCCAATATTATATACATGTATTCTTCCAAATGGTGTATATGAGAGATTAAAAGAGAGGTTGTGTCACGAAGAATGTGTGGAGAATACTGAACAAAGATGACATTTGTTTTGGTATGAACCAAAGTTGAAACACGATAGATATTATTGGTGTAATAAGGGTATGTGTTTGTATAATGGTGTTAATACTCAATAAAATATGTCTATCAACGACAAAGCATAGAACCTAAGGAAGGTTAAGGAGAATTACGATAATATGGCTTGGCACATGAAGCGTGCTGCTGAAGCCGCAAAGAGGAACGACAGTAGGGCGGCTAAGGACCATACGGATAGCGCCAAAATGTACAAAGCCAAAGGCGATGAATACATGGATGCTGCAAAAAGAAGTACAAAATAAAAACTTAATAGTATGTCTTGGAATGATTTAACAAACAGACAAAAGCTCCTCGATCGCGCCATTGAAGCCAGCGGGATTAAGTTAGACAACTCGTCAAGTTGCCTGAAGAAAGTAATGAAAACCATTGGAGCCAATTCTGATGAGGAAGATTTTGTCAAAGAAAGAATTGCTCTGCGGCTGCGGACACAACAACTCCTTAATGATACTGACAACCTCATCGAAAAGACCGAAAGAATGCTTGATGACTTTGATAAAGACGATGCTCGGTGGAAGGCCTTGGGCAAGAAACTCGGCTTCGACTTATAGAAATCTGTCATCGCACATTGTAGCTTTATTGGTTTTGATGTAACTTTGCACTCGACTGTAACTAAAATACGGAGTACTACCAATGGAAGACTTAGTAAAATCTTTGAAATTGAGAGAAGGAACCGAGGTAGAATACAAATCGGCAAAGGGCGGCTTTCCTGGGTCTTTCTGGGAAACCTTTTCGGCCTTTGCAAACAGCCAAGGTGGCGTAATTGTGATGGGCGTGAAAGAGAAAAATGGCAAGTTCATGCCTGATGGACTAACCGAGGAACAAATAACCGCACATAAGAAAACGTTTTGGGATTGTGCGCATAACAAGAGTTGTGTGAGTATTCCACTGCTGACGGAAAGGGATGTAGTAGAACATGTAACGGCAAATGGTATTAGGCTGTTGTTGTTCCTAATTCCCAAGGCACCTTATTATTTGTGTCCTGTATATCTAACGCTTACTCCTTTCGGACACACTTATAAACGCCACCATGAGGGAGATTATGTTTGTTCGGATGACGAGGTGCGGCAAATGTTTTCAGATGCTAACAACGTGCAATACTCGGCAGACTCGCGCATATTGACGGGCTATAATTTTGACGACATAGATGCAACGACGCTGCGAAACTATCGGCAGTCGTATAAAGACAGGCACGAGAACCATCCGTGGAACGATTTTGACGACCTGCGGTTTTTGGAAAGCGTTGGGGCTTATCGCAAAGACAGGACTACGGGAAAAGAAGGTTTCACGGTGGCGGGAATGTTGATGTTTGGCAAAAACAGCAGCATTACCGACCCAGAGTGTTGCCCGAACTTCTTCCCGGACTATCGGGAACATCTTGGTGATGGGAAGAATATCCGCTGGACAAACCGGATCTATCCTGATGGCACATGGGAAGCCAATCTCTATCAATTCTATTCTCGGGTGCTACCCATGCTGCAACATGCGCTACCAGTGCCCTTTAAGTTGGATGAAAACCAACGGCGCAAAGACACCACATTGGCTCACACTTCATTAAGAGAAGCTTTGGGCAACTGCCTCATCCATTGTGCCTACACGGTGATGGGGAACATAGTGATTGACCGTTACGATGACCGTATTGTGATGTCGAATCCTGGGACAATGCTAGTCAGTTTGGAAGACTTTTGGGAAGGCGGGCACAGCGTTTGCCGCAATCCATTGTTGCAAAAGATGTTCGTGTTTGTCGGTGTCGGTGAAAAAGCCGGAAGTGGTGCTGACATTATCAGTACTGGCTGGCGTGAGAACGGTTGGCAATTGCCGACGCTTGCCGAGCATCAAATGCCGGCACGGGTGGAGGCAACGCTTTTGATTGAGGACTTGGTGAAGCAGCAAGAAGGTGAAACCATACAGAAAAGTATACAGAAAACTACGGAGGAAACAGAAAGTAACCAGAAAAGTATGCAGAAAAGTATGCAGAAAAGTATGCAGAAAATTCTGGAACTAATTGCAATAACACCTGATATTACACTTTCAGAAATGGCTAATCGCCTTGGTATGACGCGGAATGGGGTAGACAAAAACATCCGAAAATTGAAAGATCAAGGAATCATCTGTCGCGTTGGCCCCGATAAAGGAGGCCATTGGGAGATTGTTGGGCCATTGTCGGATTAAGATGATTGCCAATCTCAAAGTTTTTTTTGTCCGAAATTTGATAGAAAACCATCTGGTGTATAGACTTTAGGATGTGAAAAGCAGGTCAACCTTTTAAAACAAATCGAAATGGAATCAAACATCAACGCATCCCAACTATGGGACAACATCAAGACATATGCCAAGAAAGTCGGGCGAGTCAGTGCAAGGCCGGTGCTGTTGCTTTACTTTGTCATGACCAGCGAAGAAACGCCCCGTTCTGTCAAGTTGTTGATAGGATCGGCACTTGCGTACCTCGTGTTACCTATCAACTTGATTTCGGCGAAAAAGCATCCCTTGGTGGGATGGATTGACGAAGCAGCTTCCATTGCTGTGGTGTTTCAAAAAGTCAGCAAACACATCACACCTGAGATTGAGCGAAAAACGGATGAGATGTTGGACAAATGGTTTGCAGAATATACGCCCTACGAGACGGTAGCCTCGGATGACGAATAAAAGATCAGCCCATTATTGCTATGGACGAAAAGAAGAAAGACATCGATTATGAATTTATGGCAGTATGGCAAGCGTTCTATAGGCGCCATAATGCCAACTTTTTTGACGTGTTCTTTTATGACAGAGAAAAACTGACGAATGAGGATATAAAAAGGGTTATCCAGAAAGTGGCTGATTTCTTTCAATTACCTGCGCCCGTCGTCCAAGACAAGTGTGAAACGATAGCCAAAGTTATGACCTGTGAGGATGCTTCAGAATGTGAATTGTATTACAACTGGCAGATGATGACACGAGCAGGAGTGAACAACAAGGACTCACTGACTTTAGTCATTGTCCACGAAATGAGCCATCAATTTCTGTATCATACGCGATTCGTGCTATTTGACAATGAGATGTGGATTCAGGAATTGGCGGCAGACATGTTGGTAGGAGGATTCTCCATATTGGGCGGAGATGTGGGTACAGGGAAATACAAGTACGCCTTGGAAACATTACCAGCAAGTTTGACCCATCCAGAAGGAAAGCTCAGGGCGAAGATAGTGGAATATGGAAGGAAATACGCCTGGGATCTAATCACTATCCATCATTATCATGATGTAAAAGACCTACTGAAAGGGCTTCCGGCTTTTGTGTATGGCCACTATTCAGAACTTCAGGAATCATGGGAAAAAGTCAGCATTGAAGATGTCGCAGAAACACCTTTTGCTTTTGGAGAGAATGTTGATGTGGAGGCGTTGCCTAACAACACATACGGAACAAGACTTTTGGAAGATTACATAAAAAGAATAAAGGAGAAACAAAATGAGAATAATGGACAATAGCCCCATCAATGTGCCAGCTGTGGGCAGACTGGTGACTGAACAATACGCAGTGGGGCAATTCGCGGATTGCTGCCTATATCTCTTACCTTCCAATGCTAATGCCATAGCGAGTAAGGCAAAAGAAGCCTTTGAATGGCTTTTCGAGTCCAGTGACAGAAGGTCGTATGTGAACCATTATGATTTTGAGGCTTTGGAAAACATGCCAGCACTTGACAATCATCCAACACTCAATAGCGCAATTGAGGAGGCTAAATGTAGTTTTATCATGCCTCTCTATACCCCACATCAGTCAAGCAAACAGTATCTGTTGGTCCATTCTGAAGATGAAGACTTGCGTAAAAGTTTTGCACTGATGGTTTATACCTCTGAAAGAATCAGTAAGCATAGTGTGAAAGAATTGATACGCCAGTATGCCCTGAACGAAACGGATGCTTTCTGCAACATGTTTGACGAGACTGTTGATTTCAACAAGTTTCTTAAGAATTACATTGTCAATAAGGCTTCGACAGCGGTGAATCCCAATTTTGGAATGCGTCCTTCCATGCCAACTATACGCAAAGCCTTGGATATAGAAGGCGATGTGACCTTCAGGAAAAAAAGTGAGATGATTGACAGAATGAAAGAGAACATTCTGAAGTATCGGAAAACCAAAGATACAAAAGCCGATGCCGAACTGTCGTATATTTTGGACGGAATTGACGTTGAGACCCTTCTTACTTTTCTGTCTAAACTACCAAAGCCGCAAATTGAGAAGTTTTGCGATGTCGCCAATCCGCAAAAACAGGCAGAGGAGTCTAAAATGACCTTTGAGGTGAAATACGTTGGGGCGAGTGATTCCTTGGATAGTACAGATGGCAAATATCGTTTGTTCCTTCAAAAAGACCTTGACCAGATACAAGTGCATTTCAAGCGCAAGGATACCTTTGTGTTGTATCTCATCTATCTGATTGACAAGTTACGGAACGAAACAGTTGATTCAATAGAGATAAAGAATATGAAGAATCAGTTTATACAGCTATACGAAGAAACCTATCCTGGTGATGACGGCTGTTCGCGCTTTGATAGTATGGTAAAACGAGTGGATGAGAAAGGAAATCCACGCCAAGCCCAAATCAAGCATTGTTATGCAGACATAAGGGAGTCGGTTGGCGATGCCTGTGAGAAAATGAGGGAGCCTTCTGCACCATTTGTTCTGCGGGATGCGCATGATCATTTGTTTGTTTTGAAAGAAAAAATCAAAATTGACGAAAATCTGTTGAAGCTATATTGCTGAAACAGAATGAAGTAACCCCAAGCCTTTAATAGACCGTCCAAAGCCCAGAAAAAGGGTGGCAAAATGCCGTATTTCGTGTCGAAAATCAGATGTGAAATACGGCATTTTTCATGCTATAAACTTTGACGGTCATGAACAAGAGAAACAGCATTGGCTTAGACCCTGAACGCCTCGAAAACTACGAGGCGGAAGCCGAGGAAATCATCAGGCGATTGAAAACAGATTCGAAATTCTGTCACGACTTCTTCTATGGAACAAAAACTGAAGAGTGTAACATGGCACGGTTGCGCTCTGGTATATTAGGCTATCTTGAACAGAACTATCGTATAATGATGTCGGCAGAATGCTTCAATGGTCTTGTTTTCCAAACACTTTGGTCGGAAGGAACATGGGCGGCACTTGACACTTACGAAAAGCAATGCACATTCTTTGCCTGGCTGAAAAAGGTGGCTCGTAATGCTGTCTTGGAGAGATTGGAAGAAGAAGGTCTCATTACAATGAATCGCACACGGACAACGGGCAACACAAGACTTGCCCTACTTTCGCAAACTCCAGAGAAGTGTCAACTCATTATCGATGAACAGATGAGAGGAAGCAAGTACCACGACTTGATGAGTTCCGTCTATGTCGGCAGGCTCTCTAAAGAGGAGATTATGGAAAGCTTTGGCATGACAGCACAAGAGTTCGAAACAGCCAAGAGCGAAGGCGAATATGAGCTGAAGGATGCCTTGCTTCGTTCGTCTTGTTGTTATGAAGAGGAAGTGCTACGCAACAAAACTCGTAACTATCTGACCGTATCATCGGATTTTGTGGCCGACACGGAAGAATGGATGAATGCCAAGATGGGCGAAAACCCATTGGCAGATGTGTTCGGGGTCAACCTTACAGACCAGGAAGTACACGAAAAGGTTTTGGATTTCTTGTATGGTTTTTCAGCGGAACTGAATTGGAGTGAGCAAGACAGAAATTTGTGGCAGCAACGATTCATCAACAACACATCTCCCGTTGAGTTGGCTGAGGCATTGGGCAAATCCCGAGCTTGGGTGGACACACGCTACTCCCGTTTGAACAAGAAATTCGAAATGGCCATCAAGAAATGGTGGCATACTCATGCTGAATAACAACAACATAAAAAGAGGAGGTGAACATGATACTTAACTTGAAAAAGACATTCGCCAGCTATCATCTCATTCGACTGGCGGTCAAACCGAGCAGCAGTTATCGGGAGGTTTATGTGGCCGAAGACGCAAATGGGAATAAAGTGTTCTTGACCGTTTATGACGACCAAGCCTGTGAGCAATTGAAAAAAGACGGTGTGATGAGAGAGTTTGATCTGGTCAAAGAATTAAAAAACAGCTTATTCCCAAAATTTATCGACCATGGAACCCTTAACTATTGTGGCCGTATGGTCTCATACATGTCCACGGAGTTTTTTGAGTACCAAACGCTTCGTGAAATAGTAGAAGAAAAGCCATTGGAGGAGAAGGAAGCTCTCGACATTACTCGCCAGTTGCTGATAGGGCTAAAAGAAGTTCAATACAATACTCGCGGAGGAGGCCATTATAATATCTGCCCTGATACTGTATGGATTTCACAAGACAAAAACCAACAGCCAAAAGCACACCTTGTAGGGTTGGAACATGCTTCCGCACCTTGCAATGGAAGTCCTGATTTCATGGTTTTCAGTTTGAACAAGTGTTGCCGAGCACCTGAAACTTTCTTGGGTCGGTTTTCCCCGGCTTCCGATGTTTATTCTATGGGGATGCTGCTGGCTTATATGCTTCAAGGACATTATCCCCATTACATTGATGAAACATTGGACCAAAACATCATTCTTAATGCAGTAAGGCATAAGAAACAGCCTACGCTTGTCATGGAAGAATCGCTAAAGCCGATTGTCTATAGAGCTATTGACAAAAATGCTGGTGCCCGATACAAAGATGCTGAAGAGATGTGTTGCGCCCTTATGGATTATATGGGGTTTGCAAAGTCAAGGTCTTTTGATTGCTTTTCGTATGAGAGAAACAATAAGTTTAATGAAGAAGACTTGAAAGAGCCGGATGAAACCAATGAATCGAAACGCTCTTCTCATGAGCCACAGCTCAAAGTGAGCATTTCGGTAAAGAGCGGAGAAGGTTTGAAAGCTGTTGCAGGCATGGAAGATCTCAAACGCAGATTGCGCCGTGACTTTGTGGACATCATAGCTCACAAAGAATTGGCAAAAGAGTTCTCCATTATGCCTCCCAATATGCTTTTTTATGGACCTCCTGGTACAGGGAAAACCTATCTATCCATGCGGTTGGCCGAAGAATGTGGATTGGAATTCTGTTCCATTAAGCCTTCTGATTTAGGTTCTATCTGGATTCATGGAACGCAAACACTGATTAAGGAGCTTTTCCAAAAAGCCGAAGAAAAAGCCCAAAAAAACAAACGCGGATGCTTGCTCTTGATAGACGAATTTGACGCACTCTGCGGAAAACGCGATACTCCAGGGAAAGAGAACCAAGCTGACGAGGTTGCGGAATGGCTTACCCAACTAAATGATTGCGTGGAAAAGAATGTCTATGTCATTGGTACTACCAATTGCCTTGACAAGATAGACAAGGCTGTTATCAGGCATGGACGCATAGACCAAGTGGTTTATGTAGGTATGCCAGACATGGAATGCAGGAAACAATTGTTTGACATAGAGTTGACCAAACGCCCCTGCGAGGAAAACATAGACACAGAAGCGTTGGCTCGGCTGACTTCAGGTTTTACGTCAAGTGACATTTCATATATGGTAAAAGAAACGGCAATTCATGCTTTTGAAGCCAGCCTGAAAACCGATGATGAACATACGGTAATAATCAGTGAGGACATGTTGAAAGAAGTTGTAAGTAGCACGAGACCATCAGTAACTCCAGATGAAGTAAGAGCTTACGAACGAATGCGAGACGAGTATATGAGACAAAACCGGGAAGAAAGACGGAGGATTGGATTTCTTGCATAGAAATGATAGAAGCGTTCAAAACGCGCATCTTTACTAATGTAAAACACTAAAAGCAGTACAAAAATGGAAAAGAAAGTGATTTTAGAAAAACTGGAAGAATTCGGATTCTCCGTCGAGGAAATCCCAGAATTTGGGTATGTGTTCAACTATGAGGGAATCAACATTCTATATGCCCCAGATGATGAAGACGAGGATTTTTTGCGGTTTTCGGTGCCCAATATCTTTGATGTTACAGAAGACAACCGTGCCCCTATTTTAGACATCATCAATGATACTAACCTTAAAATCAAATATGGCAAGGTGTGTGCCTATGGGAGTAATGTGTGGGCCACCTACGAACACCGTATCTTCAACAATGACAATATTGATGAGGTCATCGAGCATAGCCTTCTTTTGCTACAAGCGACGGTGATCCTGTTTCATCGACTAGTGGAAGGCGACGATGTACGGCAATTTCGTGGTGACGATAATGAAGCGGAAAAGGAGGATGTGGCATGAATAAGACACATGAATTGATCAACGAAATCATTTCGGAACACAAGTATAAGGTGTTGGAAGATGATGGAGACCATATTGCTATAAGGTATCAGTTTCATGCCATACACATTTTCCCCAATCCGGAGGATGAAGATTTTGTGACAATAGTTTTATCGGGCTTTGAAGAATTGACCCAAGAGAATTTTGCAACTATGCTAATGCGTTGCAACAAACTGAATGAGCAGTTAAAGCAAGTCAAGTTCTATATTTCGGATGACACTGTCATCGCATCTTCGGAATTCTATTATAGGGAGAAAGAAGACCTGGCGTTCCAAATCCAAAAATCCTTATTGAGTTTGGTGACCGCTGGAGTAAGATTCAGAAAAATGAGTGAATAGAGAAATGAATGTAACCTCAAAAAACAAAAAGCCAACTCCTTGTCATGATATGAAGACCTTTGTCCAAAAACAGATTATGGTATTTCTGGATTTTGTATCGAAGACAATGGACAGCGATAGATTTCGGATAGCGATGGAGGGGCTGTTGCCTTTTGATCAACTATTAAAGAACAGACTACGATTTGTGGACGATTTGTCACCGATAAAGAGCATGGGGGTTGTCGTCATGAAAATGGAAATGGAACCTGCAAGATATGCGTTGGGAATCGATGCGGGTTTCCCCCATCTGAATAGCACAGCAACCCGTCCAATAAAATTCATTGCAGCTTGCAAAACAAATGAAGAGCTGAGGTGCCTCGTGAAGAGTGAAACCATCACACGCCAAATAGAAGGTTTTATAATAGAGCAAGTGAAACAATATATTGAATCAGAATAGATACAATAACAACAATCAATTAAATTTCAAAGAATTATGAAAAACAATTCAAAATCAGATTCCGTCTTTGCCTCCATCGGTAGAGGCATCAAGCAAGCCGCCCGCTGGGTGGCCAAAATGTTCGGCTACAAGGCCGAGAACAAGTACGCAAGGGGAGTGTGGTATGTATTTGCCACAAGTGCCGCAATTTTCGCGTTGATTTTCGTAACCGTATTGGTTTTCGATGCCATTGATTTAGTTAAAGATCTTTGCGAAGATGCCAAGTATGAACGTATGGTGAATAGTCCAACCTATCTACATGGCTATCGTAACCAATACGTAAGTCCTTATGTCATATTTCATGACGATTTCCCAGGCTACCTTTACAACACAACCCTCGGACAACGCACTACAACTGGTGTCCAATGGATTTGTAAATCGTCGGACGGCGATAGCCTCGCTTGTTTCTGTACTGCTGAAGAACACAAACGCGGTTACTTCAACCGCTTCACAGGAGAGGTAGTCATTCCAGCACAATACGATAAAGCTTGGATTTTCTCTGAAAGGGTGGCTTGTGTGTTGGACAAGGGTATGCTTCACTTCATCGACCACAGAGGACAAACCTTGATGGACAAGACGTTCCCTTACACGGAACGCATCGACGATTACTGTTTCCACAACGGTTTGTGCCAGATGTTAGGAGACGACAACCGTATTGGTCTTATCGACAAACAAGGTAATTGGGTGGTCGACCCTGAATACTATGAAATTGCATACGACACGAAAGGCTTTTGGCTGGTTCAAGACCGCGAGTGGAACTATGGCTTGCTTGATGCGAAAGGTCAGATTCTTCTACCTATTGAGTATGACAACATCACCATCCACCATGGGGATAGCTGCATCTTTGTGCGCCGTCTTGATCATCTCAATCAGGTGTTGGACTTTGAATGCAACATCATCAATCCATGCAATTTCGATGAAGTCGAGAAAATGGAGTATTCAACCGATGAGTATGACGAGGAAGGCGTAATGAAATCAGCCACAGCCAACTGCCTGAGATACCGTACCATTGATTGGTATTATGGTTTAATGGACAGGAATGGCAATATGATTACGCCACCTTCATACTCCAGTATCACGGCTATTGGATCCGACCGTTACCATTGCGACGGTCCCAATGGCTCGGTGATTTTGGACAGCAAGGGGAACGAATGTGGGGAAAAACTATAAAGATTATGATATTTTGAAGGGCTGCAAGGCCGTGGGTATGGTTTTGCAGCCCAATTTTAAGAAGAATAAAGTATTGAATAAAAACAGAATCAAATGAAAACAACATTAGTAACAGTTTTGCTGATGCTGGCACTTGCCGCCTCAGCCCAATCAATTGACACAACCACCGTACAACTGTCACCCGATTATTTAGACTTTGACGAGGTGAAACTTCAAATCGCGGTGCAACAATACGACAGCATCATGTACGGCGACCTCAAGGAATATCCCTTTGGCATCGTGTTCCAAAATGGCAAGGGTGGCGTTTATGATTTCCGGAATGCCAAATTAGTGACAGAGATCATCTACGAGAACCTGACCTATGCCGGCAAGAAGGATGATGATGACGACATCTATCATTTCTTCCGTTGGGAGGATGAGGAAACAATAGGGAAGATGTGTGTTTCGGAATCGGATGCTGGTGTAGTATCTATTGGATATAAAAAAGAAAAAGAAGAATGATATATTAAGATTATAGAGTTATGACACGAGAAGACAACTATCGGGAAATGGGCTTCAAAAAAGCAGTTACTTTGGGTTGGAGAAATCTCTTTAATTTTCGAGGGGAGGCAAGCCGTCAAGAGCATTGGCGGTGGGTGCTGTTTGTTGCACTCTTCATAATTGCTTTGATGATTATTGTGGCTATGATTTCACTTTTCATGCCTGTTGAATATATCGACGAGGAGTCTATTAACAGAGGCTTGGCTCTTGTGGTCTTTATGGGTGGCGAAGCAATGTGCCTTTTCCTATTGCCATTGCTTTTAATCAGTTCACAGGTTAGGCGATTTCACGATGTAGGGAAGACCTCTCTTATACCCATTTTTGGACTCTCTTTATATGAGATAAGTTTGGCTTGTCTTTGCTGTGCATTTACCTCGGAGTTTGCAATGGAAATATTGCATATAAACGGAAACAGTGAGACGGCTTCTTACATCTTCTTTGCCGAAACAATCATCAATGGAGCAATAGCTTTGGTCTTCTCAATAATAACTCTCATTGTGTGCTTAAAAAGCAGCAACCGATTCGTTAAAAACTAAACCGCTTTGGACTGCAAGTCCAGAGTGGTTTAGTTACAATTTTGGCAAAAAAGTGGTTTTATTGCCAAACTTATATTTTACTTTACAAGCTGAAACAATCAGTTTCATAATGCAGGAACCCCAAAGAATATCCTGGAATTGCCGTATAAGTAGAAGACTGTCAAATTGTATTTGAAAAATAGATTCCCTCAAAACTACTGCACTTTCAAAAAACGCAGTGACTTTGCAACGCAATAACCATTGAGGCTTAAAAAAATCTTAGGCAAAACAATCCAATAATTGGCTCTTGACGTGTTGAAGCCAATGTAATTACTATATTTTTGGCAAAAATTTGAATTATTTGACAAAAATGATGTATCTTTGCAGCGGTTTATTGAGCATGACAACAACTGAAGTCATATTGAACTATGCAGCCGTGCAAGGAGGATTTTTCCAACGGAAAGACCTTCTTCGCGACATTGTCGGCAAACAAACCGCAATCAAAACAAGGGCGGTTGATTTGCAGATAGGCCGTCTTATTGCATCGGGCATACTCATTCGCAAACGCCCTGGTGAGTACCAGTTGGCCAAGAACAGCTTGCCTGAGTTTGTGTTGCATCTCTCTGAAACAGAGAGAGAAATCTATCAAAAGCTTAAATTGCAATTCCCCTTCCTTGACATGTGCATCTGGAGCCCAAGGGTGCTGACATCGTTTATGCTTCATATTCCCAATGTCGGCTATACCTTTGTGGATGTTGAGAAAGATGGCATGGAAGCGGTTTTCCACGCATTGCAGAACATGAATATCGGGCGAAACATCCTCATTGCTCCGACAGCTCAGGAATGTGAGCGTTATCTGACGGGGTCGGATGCCATTGTCGTACGCCAACTGATAGGCCAATCACCTTTGACGGATGTGGATGGTTGCGTTGTGCCTCGCATTGAGAAAATCCTTGTGGATGCCGTGGGCGACAACGAACTGTTTTATACCAGTGGCTCTGAGATTTACTATATCTTTGAAGATGTATGTAATCGTGTCAACGTCAATAAGAGAAAACTGATGCGCTACGCCTCGCGCCGCAACCGTAAAGAACAAGTAGAACGAATCATCAACACCATTAACCATGATAAATCCAAAGAGTAGATCCCTTGAATGGATAACAGAAGCCGCCCATCGTTTGGGCGTTCACGATATCGCCTTGGTAGAGAAGACCATTCGTGCCTTCTCGCTTCTTGAAGCATTGGCCCGTTCTGGCTGTCCTTTCCTGTTTAAAGGCGGCAGCTCGCTAATGCTTCACCTGAACACCAGCAAACGTTTGTCGATTGACATTGATATCATTTGCCCTCCAGGAACCATGATAGAGAACTATCTTTGCCAGTATGCGGAAGAATATGGCTTTGGCAAAGTGGAACTTGTTGCACGAATATCACGAACGGACGTGCCGAAACAACACGCCAAGTTCTATTATGAAGTGAGTTATCCTAATAATGGTGGACATGAAAAAATTCTTCTGGACGTACTCTTTGAAGAAACGCACTATTCAAAGATTGTGTCGTTGCCCATTCAAAGCCCAGTGTTTATTACAGACGAGCCTATGGTCATGGTCAATCTGCCAAGCCATGAGGATTTGTTGGGTGATAAGTTGACCGCTTTTGCGCCGCATACCACCGGCATTCCGTTCTTCAAAGGAGAAAAGAAGTGTTCAATGGAGATTATTAAGCAACTGTTTGACGTAGCCTCCTTGTTTGATATCACCGATAATCTGGCCACCACCCGAGAGACTTTTGTGAGATTTGCCGCGATAGAACTTCAATATCGCCACCAGAAACCCGACAACATTCAGCAGGTACTTAATGACATTTATCAGACAGCCATTTGCATTTGTTTGAGAGGCCAGCAAAGCCCTGATGAATACAAGCTGTTGCAAGATGGCATCAATCGCATAGGAGGATTTATGATAGGCGGGAAATACACTCTTGACTCTGCTATTGTGAATGCTGCCAAGGTGGCCTATCTTTGTAAACTCCTTGAAAAAGGGTACAACGAAATCCATCATTACAACCCAGAGTTGTCGAGCGAATTGTCTGACTTGGTTCTACAACTACCCTTGCCGACAAAACTCAACAAGCTGAAGAAGACCCACCCAGAGGCATTCTACTATTTTAATGAGATACAGGCAATGCAGTAAAGACCCATGGAGCAGCAGACCTATCAAGAACTGTTAGCCGAAAGAGATTGGTTGAGAAATCGCGTTCGGGAACTTGAAGAGGAGAATGCAAAGCTAAAGGAGAAGCTTGGCGATGAGGTTCCTGTAAGGAAACAAGTGCCTACGGCCATGCTGACGCTATCACTTCAAGAAAAGATTGATTTGTTCCGAGGGCTGTTCAAGGGGCGTGAGGACGTGTTCGCTCGTAGGTGGTATAGTAGAGCGACTGGTAAAGCAGGATACCAGCCAGTTTGTAGCAACGAATGGGATTTCCAACTCTGTAACAAGAAGAAGTTCAAGTGTGCGGAATGTCCTAACCGTCAATTCTCTTCGCTTACCGATGAAGACTGCTACAAGCATTTGTCAGGCAAAGACGAAGATGGGCGCGACGTGATAGGGGTATATGCCATTATGGATGATAATACGTGCAATTTCCTGTGCGCAGACTTTGACGACAAGAATTGTGAACATGGCTATCAAGAGGATGTTCGTGCTTTTATTGGCGTATGCAAACAGTGGCTTATTCCCTATTCCATAGAACGTTCACGTTCAGGAAAGGGCACCCATGTATGGATTTTCTTTGAAAGTCCTGTTGCTGCAATGAAAGCAAGAAGACTGGGAAATGCTATTTTGACTGAGGCCATGAACCAAGATGTAGGTGTTTCTTTCAAATCCTACGACCGATTCATTCCTAACCAAGATTTTTTACCGGATGGAGGTCTCGGGAATCTGATAGCACTTCCGTTACAAGGCAAGGCGCGCAAGAATGGGAACAGTGTGTTTGTTGATGACAATTTCCAACCTTATACTGACCAATGGGCATACTTGCAAAACGTCAAGAAACTGTCGGAAACCATACTTGACGAGATTGTTCGCAAACTTGGAAACACTCAACCGATGGGAGAACTTTCCAAAACCAGTGAATCGAAGCCGTGGGAGCTGCCTGTCGCTCCACAAATATCTCCAATGGATTTTGGATCGGCATTAAGCATCATCAAATCCAACATGTTGTATGTGCCGTTAAAAGGGGTTCCTGCCAAAGTTTTGAATCACTTCAAGCGCATGGCCTCTTTCAAAAATCCAGAGTTCTATAGCCATCAGGCGATGAGGCTTTCGACATATTCCATTCCAAGAATCATATCATGTGCTGAAATAACGGATGAGTATCTGGGGGTTCCACGCGGATGCGAAGGTGCCATCCGCAACTTTCTTCAAGAAAACGGAGCCGAGGCGACTTGGATAGACAAGACCAATCACGGCCAGTCCATAACTGCGACTTTCAATGGTACTTTGAAAGAAGAGCAGTCTTGGGCCGTGGATTGTCTTTGTGCCGAGAGCAACGGCGTTTTATCAGCCACTACGGCTTTCGGAAAGACCGTGACAGCCATAGGAATGATTGCCAAACTGAAGGTGAACACGTTGATATTGGTACATACGAAGGCATTATTGGACCAATGGAAACGCGAGCTTGAAAATTTTCTCATTGTCGAATATGAGCCTAAAGAGCAAGTGCGGAAACGGGGAAAAAAGAAACCATTCTCGCCCATTGGAACGCTTTGCTCTACGGGAGACTCCCTTCATGGAATCATCGATGTGGCCATCATGCAGTCATGCATAAACGACAATGAAGTGAAACCCCTCGTCAGGAATTACGGCATGGTTATCGTGGATGAATGCCACCATGTTTCCGCCGTCAGCTTTGAGCAAATATTGAAAACGGTAAATGCTCAAAACGTTTATGGGCTTACGGCTACACCAACCAGGAAGGATGGCCACCAACCTATCATTTTCATGCAATGTGGGCCGATAAGGTATAATGCTGATGCCATGTCACAGATAAGAAGCCAGTCTTTTGAGCGGCTGCTTGTTCCTCGTTTTACTCCTTATCGAGCCTTGACCGATGACAAACAGAATTATGCGCAAACCATCCAACAGCTTTCTGAAGACGAGTTTAGGAACCAAATGATAGTGAAAGATGTATGTGAAGCCTTGAAGGAAGGACGCTCACCTATCATCCTGACCAACCTGACATCACATGTGTTTGTTTTGGCTGAGCTATTGAAGCCATATTGCAAGAATGTCATTACTCTTGTAGGATCGGAATCAGCCAAAGAGAAAAGGCAAAAACAAGAACGGCTGCTAAGTATATCGGCCACAGACCCAATGGTAATCGTAGCCACAGGCAAATATGTAGGAGAAGGATTCGATTGTCCGCGTTTGGACACACTCTTTTTGACTCTACCCGTTTCGTGGAAAGGCATTGTAGCCCAATATGCAGGACGGCTTCATCGTGAATACGAGGGAAAGAAGGAAGTGCTGATTTACGACTATGTGGATATCCACGTTCCCGTTTGCGAGGTGATGTATCGCAGAAGGCTGAAAGGGTATGCCGCAATAGGATATAGCATCAGATCGAATGAAATGTTCTTCTCTGAACTATCGACAACTACGGATATCATCTATGATGGAAAGAACTTTATCAAACCATTCGTCAATGGTCTGTCAAAGGCAAACCAATCCATCGTGTTGGCCTGTCCTAAAATCAAACTAGGCCGTTTTTCTGCCATTGCCGATAGGCTATGTGAGCTAGCGGCCACAGGAATAGTCATCAACATTTTCACCAAAGAAGAAAATGATGACGTGACGAAGCTTCGTGTCAACGGAATCAATGTCACTTTAAGGCCTGACATCACCTTCAATTGCTGCATCATAGATAAAACCGACATTTGGTATGGCAGTGTCAACATTCTTGGCTATCAATCCACAGAAGACAATTTAATAACATTTCATGATGCGGAAACTGCAAAGAACATCATGGAATTGTTGTACAAGTAGAAGATTGTCATATTGCATCTGAAAACAACAATAAAGTATCACAATGCAATCGGCATAGATAACCATGTGGATTTTGCGGATTTGTGGAAAAGTTTCATTTTCAACACCTTACAGACTACTATTTCATCCACAATATCCACAAGTTATTTTTCGGTATTGCTTAATGGATTCACTTTCAGCGTTTTCCACATTGTCCACTTGTGGATAAAAAATGTGGATTTATAATTCATTGAATAATAGCAATATCCACAATATCCACAAATCCACGGACAAAATCAAAAATTTGAGTTTTCATGTTCCCGTTCTTCAATCTGCCTCTTCAATTCATCGTAATCCTCTTCATTGAGCCAATTCTTGGCATGGAAGATATAGATTCTTGACTTGCCCTGTTGCGTTTCCTTGCCGTCAAAATACACAAAAGTGGTGTTTTCACCTTTGGCCAAAAGCCCTTTCTTTACGGCATCGTTCAAGTATCTTCTGATTTCGGATTTGTCGGCTTCTTTTGTCTGTCTCTTCGTTAGCTCGAACAACACTTCTACGGACAATCTGACGACCGTCTGGTTCAGCGTGAAGAATTGGGTCAACAGCACATCCTTGACGTTCTTAACCAGAGGTGTCTCGCTCGTCTCAATTACTGCTGTCAATGCCGGAGTACGGAAAAGGCTGTCATCAAAATAGAGACGACCGACCTTGGGATAATGTAGTTTGCGGTTCTTCAGGTAATGGAGAAACGCGGGAATCTCAGCCTTCATTTTTTCTTCAATCTCAGTGTCTTCCGCGCCCTCAAAAGGAGACACCTTTATCACCCAAAAGCGAGTGTCGGCTGAGGTAAGCGGCGCAAACCCCGTCTCGTTATTCGTACATAGGACAAACTTTGCGAAGCATTTTCCCCTTCTCGCGTCTTTCCCTTTGGGCTCATAGGGCAATTCGTCTGCGGTGGTGGCCATCTTCATAAAGTCAACGGAGTTCAAGTCAATGGCAGCGGCTTCGTCGACAAGCACCAATTCCTTTCCTTCCAACATGGCGTTGAACTTGTTGTTTAGCCTAACCGTGTCCATGCACACCGCGTTTTCCTGGAAAATGGAACTCAGGAAATGCAGCAACGTTGATTTTCCCGTCTTTTGCTCCCAACTCACCAAACAGAGAATCGGCAGCCTCTGCTTCGGATTGGTGAACAATAACTGAAAGTAATCCAACGCCATCTCATAAAGCGCTTCCCCATCATTATTCGGATAGTCGAAAATATGGTGTAACACCTTGTTGACATTATCCCATCTTCCCTCTTTTGGAACATGGGTAAGCTTGGCGAACCTGTTGTAAAGCACCGAATGGAAGCCCATTTTTTCGTATCGCGGGGCAGGATTATATTTCTCCGGATCATTTTCAGGCTCGTATGCGAAGCCATCATATTTAGGGATTTGCCGAATGAACTCTTTCGGGTTAGAGAAGTCTGCATCAAGCCGTTGTTTAGACCATTTTGTCAACAACAGGTTACCCAAATCGTCAATGGTCAGTTTATACAAATCAGGTCCGACCATCATGTATCGGTTCAAGTCTTCGGAAAAGGCAGGCCTGATCTTGCCCATGTCGTCACGGTAGTATCGCGTATGGTTGTACGTCCATTCACGATCACCAATGTCTTCTTGGTAGCGATTGTAAAACGACCTGACGCTATCCAGGCCAAAGTATTTCCGAATTTGGCTTGTTCCCGTGATTTTCTCTACGGCAATGTAAGTGCCTTGTGCGCTTTTCTTTACTGCCTGCAACTCTGCAATGCATTTCTTTTGGTCACATTGTCCGTTGAAAAGCAGGTCGTCAATGCCCTTACCTCCCACATCGCGTAATATATGTTCGTAAAACACATCGCCTTGAAATATCTTCGTTTCTCTGAGATAGTCATAGAACCTAATCAATGATTCCGAGAACTGTCTTGGCCGACTGGTAGCTTCCTTCGCTTCTTCAAAATCTTTCAGTTGGAGCGCATCGGCATCATGCAAGACAACGATTTCCCTTGGGCTGGTTTTTTCAATGAAATCCGCCAAGTCTGGATGCAGTCCCAGCTTGTCTTTGGCTGTGAAATTGTAGATACCGCCGATGCCAATGGCACAAAGGCCGAATTTCGACAATACAAATGCCTTTATCTCACCCTCCACGATGAACAGAGTGGTGACTTTCTCCTTGGCCTTGTATGCTTCGATTGCCTTGGGCGTGAAGAATGGGAATGTTTCGGTTCCTATAGGTTGCTTGTACTTTTGTTTTGGGTCTTTGGGATTCTTCAGCCTGGTCCTGACAAAAGCCCGGATACTACGGCCTTCGTTTTTGGATCTGTCTTCGTATTCGAGAATGCGGCCATTAGGCGTAAGGTAATTGATGACAAGATTGTCGTTTTCGTCGGAAGTGAAAAAGCGGAACTCATTTATTCCATGGAATCCGTCGGAAGCAGTAACACCAATCAGGTGATTGTCATCGTCCGTAATGCCGACAGCCGATAGTCTCTGCTCACAATAGCTTTTTCCGGCCATACTTACGCTATTCCAATCGTTTTCTTGACTATTAGAACGGCTATCACTCGTCCCATTTAATGGTGCGCTGATCATTGTCTGCCTTCACGAATAGCCATCACTTCACCTTCCTTTGACATGCCCAAGATACAATCTATTCAATAAGCGAAACTCTTTTTTTGCTACAAAAAGCCTTATTCCAATTCTGCAAACTGGTAACAGGATAACCAAGTGCTTTCAATGCGTTATACATCGGAGTTTGAGCATCATCTGCATATATCATGTTTTGTTCAATAGCCGCCTTTACACGGTGTACAATGGCCGCACCACTCAGACCCTGGATGTTTTTCAGAAACTTTTGCATATTGCTTTCATCGCCGTGAAAGATTCGCAGCAATTCTTCGTTGCTTTCGTATTCTGTTTTCTTTTGAGGGATCATTTTATCACTCATTAGTTTTATCTTATCTGCACATAAATCCAAATATATCAGCATGTCGCTATCATTTTTTTTCCATCCACCACTCACTTCAATATAGTCCATCTTCGCGTCATTCAAGATAAATTCTATCCATTCCATGCCATTGACATTGACCAAATAAGAAAACAGATTATATACCATGGTTGGTACCATATACAAAAAACGCAATTCAGCATTTCGGCTATTCCAACATTCTTTAACATAGAAATCGTCCTCTATCTCTTGAACAAGTTCTATTGGAAAGTCTTTACTCACACTTTTACAAGCATTTTCCCGGATTTTTTTCTCATCATTTGTACCTATAAAATATTTGTATTTCAAGGTTTCCTTGATGAGGAACTTGTTGCAAAAATTTTTCGCCTTTTGTGTGAAAACCCGGCCGTCTTCCTTATCATTGATATGCCATGCCATTTTATAAGAAGGGGTATCTCTTATTTGTATGATGTGTTCATCCCATGCTGTTCCCAAAAGTGATTCTTGGATTAACCTATAATCTTGTATTCCAACATAGCCATTTTCTTCCAATATGCTATCAACTTTTTCGTAAAGATATATGAAGCCATCAAAAACATATCGGTTCAAGTCTTCTTCTGAATAATCAGGAAACAAATCGTTTTTTGTGTTGCTATTCATTTTATTTCGGATTTTATAGTTGTTTTATTCTTCAATCATTCCAATAGCATAACCGTTGCCTTCTTTACATCGTTATCAAAGTCACGATAATGGGCAATTGGTTCGGATATTGCTTTTGCTTTTGTAGTCATGCCATCTCATCCAATACCTTGTTAACATCGCTTTCTTTATAGCGGACCTTGTTGCCCACTTTCACCCTTTTAAGAATCCCCTCTTTGTTCCATCTCCAAAGTGTCGGTTCTGTCACTCCTAACAGCTCCGCCACTTGTTTGATGGTCAAATACTTTTCTTCTTTGGGTTTGGTGTGCTCCTCAATTAAATCAAACATTTTCTCTATTCTCTCGAATTGTTCAGGGGTCATCTGGATTGAAATAACCGCCTGTTGGGTTGTGGGTTGCTTAAACATGTCTTTGTTGTTTTAATGAAATTTGATGCAAAAGTAATGTAATGAAATATAGCATATTAAATAATCAACCTCTTCAACCCTTTTTCAACCTTTTTTCAACTTATAGTTTAACTCTTCAATAAAAAGAAACATGGCTTTTACACCGCGTTTCCCATTCCCTATAATGATATATGCAAACATAGACGTGTCCAAATAATCCATTTTTTCTCATAAGGTTTCAATCAATTATGTTCAATTCACTATCCACTTTATAAATAGGTTGGTTAAACGCGCTGCACCATCGCGGGAACACATCGCGAAGCCAATTTGAAATATAACGGTCAACAGCTTTTGAGCCGTTGGCATGAAGCCCCGAAGCGTTGTCATCGGTGCTTTGCAGCCTAACCAGGTCGTTGCAGGTGGTGCGACAAAGTTTGCTGCTTGCAAGTTCGTACAAAGGTAAATATGTGTTTTCGCCTTTTTCTTCATCGTAAATGCTGCAAAGACGGTCAATTTCACAATGTTTGAGTAGGTTCTTTATCTTTACATTATAGCCGCATTGTCCACTTACATATTTCAAAATAGGCATATTAAATCGGGTGCGTTTGATAATTTCCAATCCATATAGCATTATCGGGGCGACAAATTCAGAATGTTTCTGTTTCTTGGTTTTGTCGGCCAAATAATGAATGTAGGGTATTCCGTCCTCATTAACGGCAATATTGGCCATTGTCATTTTTTTGAAATCGCTAATTCGTTGGCCGAAGTTGCATTGCAGTAAAAAAGCGTCTTTTGTGGCTTTCAGGGTTTCGGGTACATCGGTTTCCATGATTTTGAGCAATTCCTCTTTGCGCAAGATTACGGGTTCATCGTATTGCTCTTTTACTGCAAGTTGCTTGTTGGCTTTGCCCAATTTCCTGAATGGTGACTTGTTTATTTCGTCTGCATCTTCAAGGCTGCTGAAAAAGGCATTCAACTGTTTCATTTCGGTTGCCACAGTGTTAAGGCTTCGCTTCTCTTTCGGTTTGCTTCTTTCGGATAGGTTGCTGTAAATCTTCTTATATTTCCCAACATACTTGTATTCATCGAAAAGGAACAAGCGAAAACTCATTACATCGTTTGCGGTGAAATCGTTGGGCGTTATGACCGTTTTTCCGTTGATGGTCAAGAACCGTTGAAGTTCTTGCAAAAGGATTTTGTAATGCTTCAATCGGCTGTTGCCGAAAAGACCGTTTTCGTACGAAGTAAAAACATAGGTTTCAAGCCGTTCCAAAAGGGTACTTTGGCTTGCTCTTTCGGCTTGAATCGGGTGGAGTTCCTGAAACACCATCTTTTCAAGCACTTCACTTTTCAGGTCGTACCCCTCTTGTTTCATGTTGGAGTAGGCTCTTTTCATTGCGTCAATTTCATTGGCAATCTGTTTGCGCAATTCGCCGTTGAAAACCTTTGTTCCTGGTCTTACTGTTCCATCGTCATTGAACTTGGATAGTTCTTTCAAGTCGGCTTGGATTTCGCTTTTGTGGTAAAGCTGTACGCTTCTGCCGTCATTTAGGCGGAAACGCAGACGGATAGACCCTTGTTTTTGGTCGTTCTGCTGTGAATTTCTATTTTCTCCATAAGTGTAAAATTAATGTTGTTCAAATATACAAAATTTGCACAACCAAATTGTAATTTTGCACAACATTTTTTTAATTCGATGAAATCTTTTTGATTTATATATATTGAATATCAATAAATTACATATAAATATAATTTCTTGAAATTAAATATTATTTCCCCTGTTCGGGGCACCAAAAAAGAAACCCTAACTGATTGAAGGTTAGGGTTTTTCTTTTTATCCCCGTTTTGCTTTGTCTTATACAAAGGTTGAAATGCATTGTGCCAATGAAAAATTTTGTACTTTTGAAACTTGATTTGGTCCTCTTCCGTATGGATTTTGAATTAAATAACTAACTTTGCAAACTCTAAAAAGGAAGCTTTATGTACGACGTCAACATTGATGACTTTAATCCGGAAAGGCAACTCAGATGCGACTTTATTAGGGGCAAATCCATATCCCAGATGGAAGATTATATGGCTATATATGTCAACATCTTGAACGACATTTGCCCGATTGCAGAAGACCAGTTTGCGGATGCTTTCGACGAACGTTTTGCCCATGCTTTCAGAATCTCATTGGATGACCATTCTTCCATGAAGATGGTTCGCAACCATCGTACTGAAAACGTCACGAAGATTTTAGGCTTGATTTACAAATGCAACGGTGTGGTATATCTGTCAAGGAGGACAAAAAAGTATCTGGTTGACAATGACCAGCCAGCATTGTTCAAGAGTGTTTGCTTTCAGTTTCAACAGCCCAATGGAGCCCAAAAAATCAACACGTTTAAAGAAAAGCTCGAAAACGGTATTTCTTTTCGCCCTTTTCATTTCATTATCAAACTTTTGAAAATCGCGTTTGAAAACGATACCCGTCTTACCAAAGATGACTTGTTCTATTATGTCTTGAACTGCGAACAAACCCTGCAAGGCCGTGTTTCTCCCGAAGTTGTCTACGAAAAGATATTGCAAGAGAGAGCTGAAGGTATACGCAGAAAAGTCAGTATGGTTAGAAACAGTGCTTGGACAACACAGCACTTGAGAGAACAACTCGATTATTTGAGTTTGGCTAATTTAATAAGGCTTGATCGTTACACGGTTTACCTTAACATGCGTGAGATCAAGGCCATTAATGCATTTATAGAAGAGCTAAACAAACCCCTCCGTTTCAACTGTCAGAATTATGACTTAAGACGCCCAAACATTTTCAAAACGATAGAATATGATTGGCTTTACTATATGGGCGTTTCGGAGGGAATCGACCTTTCCGTCTTTAATACGACAGCTTCCTCTTTCGATACGCCTGCGGTAGGAGATAATGAAGACCATTCCACACAGGGGGAATCTACGGTTAATCTTGGCGACCGAGGCGAGGCTTTCGTCATGAAGTATGAAAAGAAAATTGTAGGAGATTTCAACAGAAGGTTAGTGAATAAAGTCAATCATTTGGGACGCACGCATGGTTTGGGATACGATATAACCTCAATTGAAGCGAATAGGGTAGAGCGACGCGAAGACAAGGAGAAAATCAGATATATTGAGGTAAAGACCACGGCCAGAGTGTCTCCACCTAACCCCGACTTTCAAGATACCATCAATCTCACTCGAAATGAATGGGTTGCAGCAGAGCAACAAAAAGAGCATTTCTATATCTACAGACTGTATTTCACCAATTCCGGACCTTATCTGTACATCATAAAGAATCCATGTCAGAAAAATGAAGAGGGTTCTATATATGTGATCCCGACTGCCTATCGCATGGAATATGTGATTCAAATGGCCGATGAAAAAGTGACCTTTGCACAAGATGAATAGGATTGAAATACAACGGCTGTTACTGGAGTCAATGGAGTCGGCCTATTCAACAAGTGCGTCTCCCTCGTTTGAACGTTTGGTACATTTTCAGGATGCCTACAAGACTTCCGTACAGCGTTGGTATCCTTATCGAGAGGGTTATGCTACCGAATTGGTTACAACGTTCGTTGAAAAGTTGGGTATAACCGGTGCTGTCCTTGATCCATTTTCCGGCAGCGGCACCACACTTCTTGCAGCGCGACAGTCCGGGCTCGATTCGGTAGGCGTTGAAGTCAACCCCATTTCTGTGCTTGTTTCGGAGACTGAAAATGAGGTGTATACTGCTGCTGATATTTCTGACTTGTCAGATGTTATCGTTCAACTCCAGAGTCTTCGAAGAGGAAAGAAACTATTGATTTCTTCCTACCCCTTGGCCGAAAAGATGTTTAACGATGAAATACTGTCTACCTTAATACAGATTCGAACAGAAATAGATGCCATTGTCAACATAAAGATACGCCGCTTGTGTTTGGTTGCATGGTTGGCTTGTATTGACGAGGTGTCTGATGTGAAGAAAGAGGGGAACGGCCTTAAATATCGCTATAGGAAACGCACAAAAAAAGGATATATTGACATTCCCAAATCTGTTTGGGAAGAGGAACATTTCCCTGGCGATCGTTTTCAACTCGTGGTGGATAAGATTGTCGGGAAACTGGATGCGATTCTATATGATATAAAAAACGATTATGGGAGAATAGACAATAAACCTACAATAATAAAAGGGGATTGTTTGCATTTGAATGAGTTGACAGACAAACTGTTTCAGCTTACGTTTTACTCACCTCCCTATTGCAATTGTTTCGACTATTTTGAGATTCACAAGTTGGAACTTTGGCTTGGCGGCTTTGTTTCAAGCAAGGAAGATATGAAAACGTTGCGCGAAACAGGATTCCGTTCCAATACAAATGCCCTTAATGGAAAGCCCATAAAGTATGTGAATGGCAATTTGGAGACTTTAATAAGCTTGTTTGACTCTGGACGTCTTTGGAGCCCTAAGATTCCAGATATAGTCAGGGGCTATTTTGACGACACCCATACGCTTTTGAAGGCTTTGTATGACCAAACCGTTCCTGGAGGATATGTGGGCATAGTCATCGGTAACTCTGCCTATAGCGGGGTCATAATACCCTCTGACCTTTTGATGGCAGAGATTGGAAAAGAGATTGGCTTTGAGGTGGAGCATATTTACATTGCGCGTCATCTCACCACAAGTTCCCAACAAAAATCCGAATTGGAACCATTAAAGGAGTATTTGAGAGAGAGTATAGTGCTTCTAAAGAAATGATTTTATGCAAATTACGCCTGTACATAACGAAATCCCGATAGAAATTGAAAACGACGCCATTCTTGACATCCGTGTTGCTTCGGTGACATCTTATACGCATGGTTTTCATAAATATCCGGCCAAGTTCATTCCGCAAATTCCGGGATGGGCCATTAAGCGGTATTTGGGAGACGAAAAAGGGAAACTTGTCATAGACCCTTTTTCCGGAAGCGGGACAACATTGGTTGAAAGCTCAATCTCTGGCCAATCCTCCATTGGCATTGATATTGATCCATTGTCAGTATTGATTGCAAAAGTAAAAACCACACCTCTGAATATTCCTTTGCTTAATCAAGTAACAACCTGGTTCAAAACCACATTGCTCGAATATAATGGACCATTGTTTAGTCCAGAATGCACAACACTTGAGCACTGGTTTCCCTCAGAATCCATAGTGTCTTTGTCGAAAATCAGGTCAATAATAGAGCTGATTCCCGATAGTTTTGGCTTGTCAGAGGAGATAAAAGACATTTATGATTTCCTTATTCTATGTTTCTCCTCCATCATTCGTCGGGTGTCGTATGCTGATAATGAGTCTCAAAAAACGTATGTCTCGCATACTCATGTTAAGCAACCAGAGGCTGTTTTGCCCATTTTTGAATCTCAGTTGGAATATTATGTGAATCGCATCACACAATATAGTCAGTTGGCAAATCTGGGTACGGCGAAAGTCTTCAAAGCCTCCAGCAGTGAGCCGATAACAGCGATGATGGGAGGCCAAAAAGCAGACCTGGCCATTACGTCTCCTCCATATATTAAGGCCATAGATTACATTTACAATCAGATGGTTGAGCTGTTTTGGGTTGGTGATTTGTTTGAAATGGACACGCAGTCCAAGCAAAATACCAAGAAAAACAATTACGTGGGGAACAAGCAGATTCCAGCCAAAGAATATTCGGGCTTTAACCCTTCGAATCATCAGTTCCGCATCCAAGAACTTGACGATAAGCTTAGCGAGGTTTATAACAATGATCCCAAAAACGGTTTGAAACACTCTTACGTCGCATATAAGTATTTCACCTTGATGGACAAGCATTTCAAGTCATTGTCGGAATGCTTGAAGGAGAATGCACATTACGTGTTTGTTGTTGGTGATAGTGACGTGAGCAACGTTCATTTTAATACCGCTGTGTATCTCACCGAACTGGCATCACGATATGGCCTTGCTTTGACTAACCGTTGGGGATATATCATCAAGAATCGTTTCATGCGTTTCGACCGAAAGGGCCGCGGTGGAAAGATTGATATTGATTGGGTGTTGGATTTCAAAAAAGGATGATGACAGTTGTCTTTGATGCAACTGCTTATTCTCTCTCCAACCCAGGAAATGGCTTAGAAAACACTTTCGGAAACGGCGTCTCAAACTCCATGTCTTTTTTCTTGTAAGGATGGTGGAAGCAAAGCTTGTAAGCATGAAGGCACAAGCGACCAAACGAGTTGTCATAAGTCCCTGAGTCTAAAATGCCATATTTCGGATCGCCCACAACAGGATGCCCAATGTCGGCCATGTGGACGCGGATTTGGTTCTTGCGACCAGTCTCCAACTGCAACTCGACCAAGGAATACCTCGGATTGGAATATAAGGTCCTGTAGAAAGTCTCGGCGTACTTGCCGCCATTGTCGACAGGGCTGGAGTAGGTGATGAAAGCTTTGTTGTCCTTCAGCCACGACGACACCATGCCTTCCTTTTTCTCCATGCAGCCGCACACCACGGCCACATAACGTCGGTCGTAGACGGTGCTTTTCCAGTCCTCTTCAAAAGCCAAGGCCACTTCCTTGCTCTTTGCGAAAAGCATCAGACCTGAAGTATCGCGGTCGAGGCGGTGGATGGTGTGGGCGCGGCAACGTTGTTGCGTGTATATAAAATACTCATTCAGAATGCCTTGTGCGGTGTCTTTCTCCTTGGTGGGACTGTTGGTGAGCAGGCCTTCCTTTTTGTCGATGACGAGCAGGTATTTATCCTCGTAGACGATGCTCAGCCAGGGGCTATGAAAGCGTTCCTTGGCGGTGGGCTTGCCGATTTCCACGACCATGCCGGGTTCAAGGGCGAAGTCGAATTGTGTGGTGCGCTGACCGTCAACTGAAACGACCTTGTTGGCCAACATGCGTTTGGCTTTGCTGCGGCTGATGCCGTCCATCTTCTTCATCAGGAAATCCATCAACTGCGTCGGCTCCGACACGTTGAATTTCAGCGGGTTGCTTTGAGAATGTGGGACTCTTTTGTTGTCTTTTTTCATCATTGTGGCTGTGTTGGGTTAGAATGGTGCTTGCTCGTCGGAAGTGATGGTGGGGTAGGGCTCCATGCCTTCGTCGTCGTTCATCTTCGAACCGATGACCATGGATGGACTGTCGAATTGGCTGTTAGGGCCAATGGAAGTGAAACTGCTATTGTCAAAGCCTTGGTCAAACTCCTCGAAACGAGCGTATTGGCCTACGAACTTCAACTCGACCTCGCCCAATTTGCCGTTACGGTGCTTGGCAATGTCGATAACAGTGTAACCTTTGGGTTTGTCTTCGGAATCAACTCCATCTTTGTAATACTCAGGACGATAGATGAACATCACCATGTCGGCATCTTGCTCAATGGCACCCGATTCACGCAAGTCTGAAAGGATGGGCTTTTTGGAACCCGGACGCTGCTCCACGCTACGGCTCAACTGCGAAAGTGCCAACACAGGAATCTCCAACTCTTTGGCCAAACTCTTCAGCGAACGCGAGATGGTACTGATTTCCTGCTCACGGTTGAGGCCTTTGTCACCCTTGGCGGTCATGAGTTGCAGGTAGTCGATGAAAACCATCTGAATGTCATGCTGTTGCTTCAGTCGGCGACATTTGGCACGCAACTCGAAGACCGAAAGCTGAGGTGTGTCATCAATATAAATAGGTGCATCGGTCAAAGGGGTGACTTTGGTGTTCAATTGTTGCCACTCGTATTCGGCCAAGTCGCCGGAACGCAGCTTGTCAGCAGTAAGCGAGGTCTCAGTCGAAATCAGACGCGTAACCAATTGAACTGAAGACATTTCTAAGGAGAAGAAGGCAATCGGTCTGTTGAAGTTGACGGCGGCATTACGGGCCAGATTCAAGGCGAAAGCAGTCTTACCCATACTGGGACGTGCAGCCAAAATGATAAGGTCAGACTTCTGCCAACCTTGCGTGATTCGGTCGAGTTCAGTGTAGCCCGAAGGCACGCCGCGCAGCTTGTTGTCAGCATTTTTCGCGTTCTGAATCTCAGTGATGGCTCGGCTGACCAAGTCCTGCATCGAGTCATAGCTGCGGCGCAGGTTGTTTTCGCTGATTTGGAAAAGGTTGTTCTCGGCCTTGTCCAACAGGTCGAACACGTCGGTGGTGTCCTCAAATGCATCGTGGATCATGTCGGAAGAAATCAGAATCAGCTGACGCTGAATGTGTTTCTGCATGATGATGCGGGCATGGTATTCGATGTTGGCCGCCGACACGACGCGGTTGGTGAGTTTTGAGATATAATAGGCACCGCCCACCATTTCCAACTCGCCACGTTGTTTTAGCTCGTTGGTAACAGTCAGAATATCAATGGGTTCCGATTTTCCAAAAAGGGCTTTGATGGCGGCGAAAATCTTCTGGTGTTTGTCCAAATAAAAGGCTTCGGGCGACAAAATATCGATGACTTCATTGACGGCTTCCTTCTCCAACATGAGAGCACCAAGCACCACTTCTTCAAGGTCGGTGGCCTGAGGTGGGATACGTCCCTGAGTAGCAAATACTTGGTCTGGAGTCATCAAATTGCGTTTCGCAGTATCGCCAAAAGGTCGGCGCGTGATAGTATCGTTGGGCATGATTTTGTATTTCTCTGTTCGTTTCGAAATGCAAAAGTACGGATTAAAATTCGCCCCGATAAGACTCTTTTCGGGAAGTTATCAACTACTTGAAAAAGAGTTGATAAGTTTTTGCAACAATTTCATTTTCAGCGATTAAATCTTCTCTTGCCTGTTGATAACTAATGAGGTCGTTGCTGGTGGCTTCAAGGATAATTCGGCTGTGTTCGAACAGTTTGGCATTGCTAAAAAGTGCCGTTTCAAGGTGTTGCAGAGTGAGCCCCCGCTTGATGGCTGGATGGTAGAAATGCGCCTCTTGCAGCACATCAAAGAGGTTGAAGACCTTGTAGCCGATGGCTTGGTTCTGGATAATCTCGTGGCGGAGTAGGGTGGTGGTCAGGTTTTGTGGTGTGAAACATACAACCAACTCATAATGAGAGAGTTTCTCAATTAAGATGTTGATGGCCTCTTTCCAAAGTCCGTGATTTTCAAAGCAATCCCAAACGAAACAGTTTTCAGCAGCAGCCATGTCATCCCCGCGTAGGTAGGTCTCAGCAGCCATGTCATTCCTGTGTGAGCCTGTGGGAGGCAAGGAATCTGTGGCTGCGTCCTGCTCATGTTTACCTTGCAATGCAAAAGCTAAAATCATCTCCTCGTAAGGCTTCGTGCCATCCAATTCAGGCACGGCAGGACGGTAGAGCAGGAGGTTAAGATAAGCAATGGATTTGGGTTTAGGCTGAGGAGCAAGAGTGTAAAGTGTCTTGTAATCAATATAATACGAGTTAGTCTCCAAAGCCTCAATCTGATGGGCTTCATCCGAATCGGGCTCAATTTGTTGCAGCATCTTGGCGTTGGTGTTCACACCGTTGAAATAGAGTTGGAACAAGGCGTCATCATCCATTGCGGTAGTGAAGAGAAAGCTGTTTTTCGGAATCAGTTTCCAGCAATGTCCCTGAAAATCACAAGGGTAGGGGTTGTGGCATTGCGTCCCGATGTTGACAACAGGAGAGTGCGGCAAGGCGACCACCTTTTTCAACCGTTCCACATTCTCTGCAACAAATGCTTCTCTCTCAATGACATACTCCATCACCGACTCCATCTTGAACAATTGCTTCACATTAATGGGACCGTTTTTCACATAATCACCATTGAGGTACATCAAGCGGAAATCACTGAGCGGTACCCCGCAGCCGTGCAGCACATAGTATTGCAATGCAGCATCATTATAATAGGTGTCGCTGAGTCGCAATGAACTTTTCACTTCCACAGCCAACCACTTGTCACCGTCGCGGACAATCATATCCAACATGATAAGCGTGTCATTATACTGGAAAACAGCTTCATACATAACCTTAACCTCAGGATTATTGAGGTTCTGCCAAGTTTCTGCCGCTTTTTTGGGAAACTGTGAAGGTGAGTTGGGCGACATGTCTACGCCTTCAGGGAAGACCTCATGCGCTAGCACACCCACATCAGTGCCGCGTTGGAACTTAGCTCTTTGTTCAATGCTGAGCTTGTCACGCAGATAAGGGTGTTTTTTCTGCATGTACAGTGCCTTCTCGCACTGTAAACCCTTGATATATGTGGATTTGGAAAGGATGTGCATGTTCAGTTGGTGTAGTCCACACGGTCGTCGGGGATTAGAGGAAGGTAGTTGTAACGGCGCATGAGTTGGGCGATAGCAAGCACGTCTTTCTGACAGTAGGTCTTGATGCGTTCTATGTCGTTCTCTTGCCAGTACACGCGACCCACCTCGCTGCCATTGATGTCGTCTTTCGGGGTGGGGATGTCCAAGATGGCGCAGAGCAAGTCCAAGGAAGTGAAGGTCTTGTAGTCGCCGAACTTCCAGAGTTCCATGGTGTCGATGAAGTTGGTTTCCCAAGGTTTCTTTCCGGCAACTTGCAGAATTTTAGGGATTTGTATTCCGTTGATGAGCATGCGTCGGGCGATGTAAGGAAAGTCAAATTCCTTGCCGTTGTGGGCGCAAAGCTGGGCATCGGGAGCACTATAGTAACGGTTCAGCATGTTGGCAAAGTCGTTGAGCAGGGCTTTCTCATCGTGGCCGTAAAACGATTTGAGACGGAATCGTTGGTCATTGAAGAAACCCACCGAAATACAGACAATCTTTCCGAACTCGGCATAGATGGCGGCTCGGTCATAAAGCGATTCGGGCGTAGCCTCTTCATCGCCTTTGCCGATTTGTTCGGCCTTATGCGACCAAAGTTTCTGCATCCGTTCGGAAAGTTGGTCGAAAGATTTCTCTTGCGAGACGGTCTCGATGTCGAGGAATAGGATTTTGGAGAAATCGGGGTATATCATTGTCGTTGAATTGTTTAATTGTTGTCTTGTAGGGGCGAACCCACGTGTTCGCCCATTCTCGTTTATTGTTCAATCATCGTATTTCATGAAAATCATCAAATTTCCCTGTCGGCGCGACGGCCACAATCTTCATGTCAGTAATAAATGAATAAGGTGTACCCTCGCCGCAGAGCAAAGTAAAGCGTTCGAGGTCTTTTTCCTCGCCTTCGGCCTCAATGTGGACGCTGCCATCGGCGCGGTCGTTTTCCACATAGCCGACCACATGGCATTGCAGTCCATAGCGGTGTACATATCGGCGAAAACCCACATTGAACACACGACCGTAAATCCTTATGGAATAGGCTTTTGTCATAGAGCAAATTTTAATTCAGGGATGGTTCTGAGCAGGGTGTAAGTGCGTTCCAAATGCTCCTTGCTCTCAATGTCGATATTGTAGCAATAGCTGAAATAATTGCCTTTCCCACTGCTTCTTACGTTGACGAAACTATGCACCGTCTGGCTCTCATTGAGGGCTTGGCTGATGTTTTGTTTGGCCTCTTCAATAGGAATCTCGGCAGCGATAATCAGCTTGATGTCAAAGTTTTGTGGGTAGAGGACTTGTTTTTGGGTGTCTGTCATGTCGATGATTATAGATTGCAAAAATAGTGATTTTAGCGTTGAATGCTGTACTTTTTTCTTTGAATGCTGAAATCTTCCATTTGGAAACAATTTTTGTCGTACTTTTGTGTTTTGAAAGCAAAAAGAAAAGTGATGCTAAAATTGTGGCTGACGATAAAGGTGTTCATCAAGGGCATGATCATGGGAGCCGTGAATGTGTTTCCTGTATCGAGTGGTACGGCATCGCTGATTTTGGGCGTGTTCGAGCGTTTCGTCAATGCCATCAAAGCATTGAATCACAAGAATTTCAAATATCTCCGTAAAGGCGAAGTCAGCGAGTTTGCACGACGCACTGACATCAAGTTTTTAGTCACGATAGTATTTGGCCTCTTGATGGGCATGGTGCTGACGGCCATTTTCCTGAAGCAGACGCTGAAATCCTACGAAGTTTATACTTGGTCATTCTTCATCGGCCTTATCCTCGCTTCAGTGGTGTATGTGTTGAAGCGCATTGAGAAGTTGAATGTCAAGAATATAGCACTTTTTCTGGTGGGCATGACTATTTCGTTCTTCCTTTCCATCAAGTCGAATCCATATTCCAACGACAACTTCTTGTATCTTTTCCTATGTGGCATCGTCGGGGCCACGGGCATGGTGGTACCAGGGGTCTCCGGCTCTCATCTCATGCTGCTGATGGGTAACTACGAACTGATTGTCACTGAGGCCATTCCAGCTTTGACCAAGGCATCCACCTTTATGCAAGGTGCAAGGATTCTGTTGCCCTTTATGCTGGGTGCGATAGTGAGTATTATCTCGTTCTCACACTTGCTTTCATGGCTCATGCGCGATTATCGAGATTCTACGCTATCCGTATTGGCGGGTTTTATGTTAGGCAGCCTGCCGGTGGTGTATCCTTGGAAAGAGCCTACCGTTGACATGATGGATTACGTCTTTTATTTCCCCAGTTGGAATAGGGAACTTCTGATGGCGGTTGTCATGGTAGCGTTGGGAGCAGTTACGGTATACGTGTTGGAACTGATGGCTCGCCACACAAAAAAGAAACAAGCAGAGCGTTTGCAAAATCCAAAACCTACAAGACATGGCAAGAAAACTCAATAGAATCGAATTCACCCTCCGCGAAGGCGAGGACTACATTCCTTTAATTTCACTGCTCAAAGCCTGCGATGTAGTATATTCTGGTGCCGAGGCCCAAGAGGTCGTCACAGCAGGCATGGTGCTCCGCAATGGCGAGGTGGAAACCCGCAAGCGAGCGAAGATTACCGCCGGCGAAGTGATTGTTTTTGAGAATTATGAGATTTTTGTTGAGGGGTGGGATTAAAAACAAAAAAATCGCAACCAAACGGCTGCGATTTTTTCATTCTGCGTATTCTGCGATTTCTGCGTGAAAAATCTTATTCAGCAGAGAACTTGCAGACCAAATTCCTGTCGCCATAGGCATCATCGATGCGGGTGACATGCGGGAAATACTTGTCCTGCACATCGCTCTTCATCGGGAAGCCAGCCTCTTCGCGGGTGAACGGGAAGTTCCACTCGTTGGCCATCAGCATCTCGGCGGTGTAAGGTGCGTGCGAGATGATGTTGTTGCCCTTCTCAGACTTGCCGTCCTCTATGTCCTTGATTTCCTTGCGGATCTGGATCATGGCTTCAACGAAGCGGTCAAGCTCGGCGATAGGCTCGCTCTCGGTGGGCTCCACCATCAGGGTCTCGTGGACAGGGAAGGCCACGGTAGGAGCGTGGAAGCCGAAGTCCATCAAACGCTTAGCAATGTCGATGGCGGCCACACCAACGGTCTTGTTAATGCCGTTGATGTCGAGAATCATCTCGTGGGCCACATGACCGTGGTTGCCGGTATACAGGATCGGGTAGTAGTCCTTCAGTCTTTCCTTCAGGTAGTTGGCGTTCATGATGGCACCCAAGGTGGCTTTCTTCAGGCCTTCACCGCCCAGCATCTTGATGTAGCAGTAGGTGATGGTGAGGATCTGGGCACTACCGAACGGAGCGGCTGAAACGGCGCCTTCCTGCTTGTCGCCACCGCAGTGGAACAGGATGTGTGAAGGCAGGTAAGGCTTCAGGTGTTCGGCCACGCCGATGGGGCCTACGCCAGGACCGCCACCGCCGTGCGGGATGGCGAAGGTCTTGTGAAGGTTGAGGTGGCAGACGTCGGCACCGATGTAACCGGGGCTGGTCAGACCGACCTGAGCGTTCATGTTGGCACCGTCCATGTAGACTTGACCACCGTTGTCGTGGACAATCTTCACGAGGGTGCGGATGCCGTCCTCATAGATGCCGTGGGTGGAAGGATAGGTGACCATGAAGGCAGCCAGATTATCCTTGTATTGCTCAGCTTTGGCCTTGGCGTCTTCGAGGTTGATGTTGCCGTGCTCGTCGCAGGCGACCACCACCACTTGCATACCAGCCATGGCGGCCGAAGCGGGGTTGGTGCCGTGGGCCGAAGCAGGGATCAAGCAGATGTTGCGGTGACCCTGACCGTTGGCCTCTTGGTAACGGCGGATGGTGAGCAGACCTGCATATTCGCCGCTGGCACCCGAGTTAGGCATGAAGCTCATGCCCTTGAAGCCCGTGATTTCGCAAAGGTCTTTCTCCATCTCGTTGATGAGTTCGAGATAGCCTTCCACTTGGTCGGCGGGGACGAAGGGGTGGATGTTACCGAACTCAGGCCAGCTGAGGGCATACATCGAAGTGGCGGGGTTCAGCTTCATGGTGCAGGAACCCAATGGGATCATGCAACGGTTGAGGCTGAGGTCGCGGTTCTCGAGCTTCTTCATGTAACGCATCATGTCGGTCTCGCTGCGGTACTTGAAGAACATCGGGGCCTGCATGAACTTGGAGGTACGTTGCATCTCGGTCGGGATGCCGCTGAACTTCTGGCAGTTCGGGTCGCAGACCAGTTCTTCATGTTGTTTACCGAGGGCTTCAGCAACGACTTGACCAATCTCGTTGATGTCTTCGCGAGCGGTGGTCTCATCAAGGCTGATGCCGAAGTGTTGTTTGTCGATGATACGGAAGTTCATACCGTGTTTCTCGGCGGCTTCCTTCACCTTGCAGGTGCAAGTGCCTTCAGGCAGTTCGAACAACAAGGTATCGAAGAAGTGCTTGTTGAGTTGCTTCACGCCAAGCTTGGCCAATTCGGAGGTCAGCTTGCCGGCGAGGCAGTTGATATGATGTGCAATTTCAATCAAGCCCTCTGGACCATGATACAAAGCGTAGAAGCCCGACATGATGGCCAGCAAAGCTTGAGCGGTGCAGATGTTGGAGGTGGCTTTTTCGCGCTTTATGTGCTGCTCACGGGTTTGCAAAGCCAGACGGAAGGCAGGGTTGCCAAGGGCATCCACGCTGATACCGATGATACGGCCTGGCATCTCACGCTTGTAGGCCTCGGTGGTGGCGAAGTAACCGGCATGAGGACCACCGAATCCCATCGGCAGACCGAAACGCTGGTTGGAACCTAAGACCACATCAGCACCCCATTCGCCAGGAGGCGTGATGAGAGTGAGGCTGAGCAGGTCGGCGGCAACGGCCACTTGCATGCCTTTGGCTTTCCATTCAGCAACCTTGGCACGGTTGTCAACGATTTCACCAAATTGGTTGGGACACTGCAGCAAGATGCCGAAGTATGCTTCACTGCAATCGAACTTGTTGACGTCGTCCACTACGACCTCGATGCCTTGGAAGTGGGCGCGGGTCTTGATGACTTCGATGCTCTGCGGGAACACGTCGTTGGCGACGAAGAACTTCTTCACGCCGGCCTTCACCTGGGCGCGGCTACGGGCGTGCCAGAACATCAGCATGGCTTCAGCAGCGGCGGTGCCTTCGTCGAGCAAACTGGCGTTGGCTAACGGCATGGCGGTGAGGTCGCTGATGACGGTCTGGAAGTTCACGAGGGCTTCGAGACGGCCTTGCGAAATCTCAGCTTGGTAAGGCGTATAAGAGGTGTACCAGCCTGGATTCTCAAGAATGTTGCGCATGATGACACCAGGAGTGATGGTGTTGTAGTAGCCCAAGCCGATGTAGGTGCGGAACTGTTTGTTCTTGGCACCTATGGCCTTGAGGTGGCAGATGACTTCGTATTCGCTCATGCCTTCGCCGATGTTGAGGTCTTTCGGCAGACGGATTTCGGGAGCGATGATTTCGTCCACAAGTTGTTCTTGCGATTTCACGCCGATGACCTTGAGCATCTTTTCAGCATCCGATGCGGTGGGGCCGTTGTGGCGTTTGATGAAGTTGTTTCTAATCATTTCGTGTAGGTTTTAATTATGATTTATTTACTCGTATTCTTCAATTTTTTGTTCCAATGCGCTGATGGAATGTATGGATTTGAGTTCATCGTCAGGGATGCTGAGCAATTTGTCTTTCCAAATATTGAACGCATTACCGTTTTCAAGAATGGTCAGATATAAGTAATAGAACTCTCTGGACTTGAGATTCAGGCTTTTATATTTCCTGTAAAGATTGCCGTATGCACGCATGTGCGTCTCCTTATGGTGAATCAAAGTCCAAAACTCCTGTCTGAATTGTTCTTTCGTCAATACCTCTTCTGTCTCCGTCGGTTGAGACTGTGTTTCGGTGACAGTCGGAGCGACTTCGTTTTCCTTGACCTTATTTTCAATAGGCTCCTCAATGGGCTGTCCCTCAATTTGAACACTTTCTTCAAGGGCAGCCTCTGTTATTTCTGTATTTTCCTTAATAACCTCATCCAATGCAGTTACTTCATTTTCAAGCTCTTCAATCAATGTATCCTGGATAATTAAGGTGTCTTCAATAATCGTGGATGTATCGAAAACTTGGTTTTGGACCGTTGTGTCAACAGGCAAGGTTTGTATTTCGGTCTTGGGTTCCTGCTCAGGTTGTATTACTGGCTTTGGCTTGTGCGGTAAGTCGAAAACGTAGAAGGCCACAATAGCCAAAATGCCAATGAAAGCTATGGATGCCAAGACATACAACCATAAGTTCTTTTTTAGCCTATCTGAAAACGAGATTTTTTCGTATTGGGCAACGATTTTACCGTCATAGAAATTGTCTGATTCGTATGGCTCGAGCTTAAATCCAGTCAGTTCACATCCTTTTGGAGGATAAATGTATGAATATACGTCGCGTCCGTCTTGATAATGGGTGTAAGGACAACTTTGACTTTTGGTTCCGATTCCAGGATCGACGTAATATATATGATTATGATTATTGTCTGTATTTGACATGGTCAGATGTGCAATCGAAATGGTTTTCTATGAATTGATTTTGTTGATGAGCGCGTCAACGGATTCGATGGACTGTAGCTGGCTTTCGGGGATTTTCTTCAGATTGTCGTACCAAGCCTTGAAGTGGACGAAGTCTTTCAAAATCGTATAACGCAGATAATCAAACTCTTCTCCTTTTACATCCCGTTTATACTTGTTGTATAAATCCGTGTAAGCATCCATGGAAGGATTGCGATGGTGGACCAAATCCCAGAACTCCTGCTTGAACAGCACATTGGGGTCGGTCACGGCAGGTGCGATTGGCTCTTGCGGTTGCGTCGCTTGTTCTGTCACTTGCTCTTGAGGCTTGGCTTCGGGTTCTTGCTTTTGCTGGATAGTGGTTTCCTTGTCGTTCTTCATACCCTTCTCTGCCTCTTTTTTAGCCTTCTCTGCCTCTTTTTGGGCTTTTTCGGCTTCTTTCTTGGCTTTTTCGGCTTCTTTCTTGGCTTTTTCGGCTTCTTTCTTGGCTAATTTCTCTTGCTTTTCCCTCTCCTTTCTCTCCCTCTTCTCCTTTCTTTCTTTCTCTCTCAACTCCTTTCTTGAATTTTTCCTCTGGGTGGTTTTGCTCAATGAGTTGTCAGTTCTCTCCAATTCTTTGGAAGGTTTGGTCGCGACTTCTGTCTTGGGCTCTTTGGGAGTGTTACTTGTGGATTTCGGGTCTTTGAAAACGCTGGTTGCCAATAAGATAATCAAGCCAATGACGGCAACGATGATAACTGCCAGCACGAGCTTCCATATATTTGATTTCAGCCTGATGTTGAAAGGTTCCTTTGTATACTGTGCATATAGTTTGCCGTCGTAGATTTGGTTGCTGGCATCAGGGTCGAACCTGAAACCGGAAAAGACATACCCTTTAGGGGGGATGATATATTCTTGCACATCGTGGCCGTCTTCAAAGTTGGAATAGGGACAACCGTCCATTTTCCTTCCTGGGCCAGGGTCGATGCTGTATTTTTTTTCTTCAAAATCTGCCATTATTTGGGTCTGTTGCGGGTTATTGTAGGGTCTTGTTTAATGAAATGTAATCGGGGTAGGCAAGTTGTTGGTTTCCAATAGTGATATAGGGCTTTACCTTGATACCTACATTCACAGGATTGCTGTTGGCTCCAGCCAATTTGAAAGCTAAGTTGACAATGGCATCAGCCGACTCGCCGCTGAACAATTCAAACAAATCAGTGCTGATAGGTATCGAAATCACACTGCTGGAATTGGCGGGTACATTCACACTGTTGTTCATTGTAGTGCTGACGACCTGCTTGCCGTTAAGGGTCAATATATAATCCATTTTGGCCATTGAGGCTGCAATAGAGTTAGGGTTCTTGACATCAAGGTTGACATTGAAAGTGACAGGCAGTGACCTGTTCATCAATGCGTTGGTCAGTGAGAGCAGTTGTGAGACATTGAGGCTCTCCTTGCTCATGCCTTTGCTCAGGTCGATGCCGAGCATCTGAATGTGGTTGACGCTATTGAAATTGAAGGTGCAGTTGGCAAAGTTGGCCATCTGAGCCATTTGATTCAGCACATCGCATGATGAAAGACCCATCGCAACGAAGAGAATGATGAGTGTCTTTTTGACTTTTGACATAGCTCTATTGCTTGATTTACAAATAAATACAAAATTAGCTACTTGTTGTAACGGAATGCATTTTCTACTCGTTTACAAGTTTGCAATAATACGAAAAAAGTCGGACACGCAGCCCGACTTTTGGAAAAAAATCTTCATTGGTTTTAAACACGAATTTTCAAAAATCATTTCTGATAATTCATGTAAAATTTATGGTAATTCGTGTAAAAACCAATTCTTTTATTCCTCACCACGACGCGAAGCGCGTTTGCGCTCCAGTTCGTCGAGGATGATCTTGCGGAGACGCAGACTCTTGGGCGTGACCTCAAGATATTCGTCGTCGCGGATGTACTCCATGTATTCCTCCAACGAGAAACGCACAGGCGGGATGAGGCGGATGGCCTCATCACTGCCAGATGCACGTACGTTGGTAAGGTGCTTAGTCTTGCAAACGTTGATGACGATGTCGTTGCTGCGGGTGTTCTCGCCGATGACCTCACCGGCATACACATCCTCGTTCGGGTTGACGAAGAAAATGCCTCGGTCTTGCAATTTCCAGATGGCGTAAGGAATGGCCTGGCCTGTCTCCATCGAAATTAAAGCACCAGTATTGCGGGTCGGCATTTCGCCCTTCCAAGGTTCGTAGCCTTTGAAACGGTGTGAAACAATAGCCTCGCCTTCGGTGACGGTTAACAGTATGTTTCTCAATCCGATAAGTCCGCGTGCAGGGATGTCGAAGTCGAGGCACATGCGGTCGCCTTTGGGCTCCATCTGGGTCATCTCACCCTTGCGCGCACTGACTTGCTCGATGACACGACCCGAAAAGTCTTCCGGCACCAAAACGGTGAGACATTCGACAGGCTCGCACTTCACGTCGTCGATGTACTTCACAATGACCTTGGGCTGACCGAGTTGGAACTCATAACCCTCGCGGCGCATGGTCTCGACGAGAATACTGAGGTGCAGGATACCGCGACCGTAAACCATCAGTGAATCAGGCGAATCGGTATCTTCCACCTTCAGGGCGAGGTTCTTCTCTGTCTCCTTGTAGAGGCGTTCGCGCAGGTGGCGAGAGGTGACATATTTGCCTTCCTTGCCGAAGAACGGCGAGTTGTTGATGGTGAACAACATGCTCATCGTCGGCTCGTCCACGTGGATGGGCGGCAGCGGTTCGGGGTTCTCGTAGTCGGCCACGGTGTCGCCAATCTCAAAGTCGTCAATACCCATCAGTGCGATGATGTCGCCAGCCTCGACAGGTTTTTTGGTGCGTTCCTTGCCCAGACCTTCAAAGGTATAGAGTTCCTTGATGGTAGAGCGTGTGACGGAGCCGTCGCGTTTCACCAACGAAACATTCATACCAGCCTGTAACACACCGCGTTTCAGACGACCCACAGCGATACGACCAACATACGAACTATAGTCCAGCGAAGTAATCAGCATCTGCGGTGTGCCTTCCTCGAATTTCGCGGGCGGAATCGTGTCGATAATGACATCCAAGAGGTAGGAAACATTGTCGGTGACATGCTCCCAGTGGTCCGACATCCAGCCTTGCTTCGAGGAACCGTAAACGGTGGGGAAGTCTAATTGGTCTTCAGAGGCACCAAGGTTGAACATCAGGTCGAAGACGGCCTCTTGCACCTCATCGGGACGGCAGTTGGGCTTATCCACCTTGTTGATGACTACGATGGGCTTCAGACCCAGTTCGATGGCTTTTTGCAACACGAAACGAGTCTGAGGCATAGGGCCTTCAAAAGCATCGACGAGCAGCAACACGCCATCAGCCATGTTGAGCACGCGCTCCACCTCACCACCGAAGTCAGCGTGGCCGGGGGTGTCGATAATGTTGATTTTCACATCCTTGTAGCGTACGGAGACATTCTTCGATAGGATGGTGATGCCGCGTTCGCGCTCGAGGTCGTTGTTATCCAAAATGAGTTGACCAGGAGCTTCGTCCGATTCCTTGAACAATTGGGATTGATACAGGATGCGGTCCACAAGGGTAGTCTTGCCGTGGTCAACGTGGGCGATAATAGCTATATTTCTGATATTCTGCATTTTAATAGAAATTTCCTTAAAAATCAAGGCGCAAAAATACAAAAAAGAGGAGTAATTTTTGCAGAAATTTATCTAATTTCGAGAAAATGACTATTTTTGCAGTCAGAGAAAACGATTGTTATGGCAAGACCTATCAAAGAAACCCCGATTTTGTTCGGTGAGGATGCGCGGAAATTTGAGGAGCGCATGAACGAGAACCGAAAGGAAACTCCTGAAGAAAAAGCAGAGAGAATGGCTGCCTATTATTTGATTATGAGTATCTTGAAATCATAACAATGGATTTTGTAGAGATAAAGAATCGGTATGAGGTTCGGAAACTTTCTGCCGATGAACAAGTGAAGTCGTTCAATTGCGGTGATGCCGATTTGAACGACTTCATATTAAATGAAGCAGCACCTTACCGTAAGGCAATGTTGGCTGTGACTTATGTCTTCGAGGACAAGGTTACGAAACAAGCTGCGGCATTTTTCAGTTTGGCCAACGACAAGGTGTCATTGAGTGATTTTGAGAACAAGACGGAGTTTAACCGTTTTCGGAAGAATCGCTTTGTGAACGAGAAGCGTCTGCGCAGTTATCCCGCCGTGAAGTTGTGTAGGTTTGGCGTGGATGAGTCGCTCAAGGGGCAATCAATAGGAACCATTTTGTTGCGATTCATCAAGAGTTATTTTGTCATAGACAATAAGACGGGCTGCCGATTTATCACCGTGGACGCTTACGCAAACGCCATCCCATTTTATGTTCGAAACGGCTTTGTCCCATTGAATGATGATGATAAAGACGAACCGACAAGGCTTTTGTATTTTGATTTGAATGAGGTTATGGATGAATAATTGAGTTGCTCATCTCATCCAAAAGAACTCTTCCTTAGCCACAATCGGCTTAAAATAATCATCAATAATCCCTTGCTCAACCAGTTCTTTCGGTGTGCCTTGGCGTAAGGGTTGGTGCGGCGCCATCACCCAAAGGCGGTCGGAGTGGCGGAGCAATAAATCAAGGTCATGGCTGCTGAAAAGGATGGTCTTGTGCTGCTCGCGCGAAAGCTTGTGCATGATGTTGACCAACTCGATTTTGCTTGGATAGTCTAAGAAGGCGGCGGGCTCGTCCATGAAGATGATGGGCGTGTCCTGCACCAAGGCCTTGGCAATCATCACTTTCTGTTTCTCGCCGTCACTTAACGAGACAAAATTTCGGTTGGTGAGGTGGCCGATACCGACAGTTTGAAGGCTGTCGTAGATGATTTGCTCGTCTTCGTCTCGCAGTCGTGCCAAGAGGCCAAGTTGTGGATAACGTCCGGCGGCCACTATGTCGAAGACTTTCAGGAAGAGGTCGTCGGGCTTCTCGGTGAGCACGAGGCTGAACAGTGAGCTACGTTCAGTGGGGGAGTAGTCACGCAAGTCCTTCCCGAACAGTTTGACCTCACCGCCGATGGGCTTGATACTGGCCGAAAGCGTCTTGAACAGCGTCGTCTTACCTGAACCATTGGGACCCGCCAAAGCCACGATGTCGCCTTCGCATAGGCTGACATTGACCTCAGGGATTAACGGTTGGCCTTTGTAGCCGATCAACAGATGATATGTTTGGAGGACTTCGCTCATGGACAGGGATTCATTTTATTTAACTACAGATTTGACAGATTAAACCGATTTTGAGTCTGATAATTTTTGGGATGCAAGCATCCAATTATTACAGATGGCTTGGCGCAGGTAGAAATCTGTGTCATCGGGACGCTTGCGTCCTTATAATTTTGCAGAGAACTTCTGTACAATCTGTATAATCTGTAGTTTCTCATCGTTCTCATATCATTGTGTTTGACTAAACCGTTGCCGGTGGAAGATGACCCACAGCACAATCGGAGCACCAATGAGTGCCGTGACCGAGTTGATGGGCAAGTTACCTTCAAACGAGGGCAGACGCGCGATGAGGTTGCAGAACAAAGCCAAATCCATGCCGATAAAGGCCGTGGCAGGGATGAGCAGCTTGTGGTCGCTGCTCTTGAAGAGGAACCGCGCGATATGCGGCACTGCCAAGCCTAAGAAAGCGATGGGACCACAAAACGCCGTGATGAGTGCGGTAAGAAAGCCTGAAGCCAAGATGATGAGCATACTGCTCCGCCTGATGTTCACACCGAGATTCTCCGCGTAACGCTCGCCCAACAGCAAGAGGTTCAAGGTCTTGAACAAAAGGAACGAACCAACGGCACCCGCCACGACGGCGATAGCAAAGAAAGGCAGTTGGGCCTTGCTCACATTGGAAAAACTACCCATGCCCCAAATGACGAAGGAGTGCAGCCCTTCCTTTTGGCTGAAAAACTTCAGAATGTCGGTGACCGAACCTGCGATGTAGGCAATCATAATGCCCACCAACACAAGGCTGACCATGCTGCGGAGCCTCGAACTCAAGGCGAGGATGAGTAACAGCACCGCAAATGCACCCAGGAAAGCCGCCATAGTGACTCCGAAAGTGGACCATAACGCCAATGTATTGACCGATAGCCCCGTAGCAGTGCCCAACAAAATGACCAACGCCACGCCGAGACTGGAACCACTGCTGATACCCAATAGGGAAGGGTCAGCCAAAGGATTGCGGAACAGCGTCTGCATCAAAAGACCTGATACTGAGAGCCCTATGCCTGCCAATAGTGCCGTAATCGCTTGCGGTAGACGGTAATCCAAAACAATAGCGCGGTAGGTAGAACCTTCACCTCCGAATACCGCCGCCCAAATCTCTTTCATCGGGATGGATACCGAGCCGAAACACAGGTTCATCACGAAGAGCAACACCCCGACCGCAATAATTCCAATGGAAATCAGCAGGATAGGGGCGGAGTGGCGTTTTTCTATGGATGGAATAGAGGACATATTTAGTTGGCCAAATCTGGCGCAAAGATAAGGTTTTTTATCCTGAAAATTGTCGTAGGTTTTTCTTTTCCTCTCACATTTCCGCGATTTTCGAAATGCTACATAGGAAATATTTTGTGGGAAACTCGTCTCATGCACAAATTATTGCTATTTTTGCCCTCGGATTTGGTGTGCCAAGTCTGACATATTGAGAAGCGTTATGCTTGTCTTGTAAGTCGAGAACCTAGGAAATTCCAGACATTACACGGAGACGGCATAGGGGTTCACGGTTTAAGCGTGGACTGCTATTCATATTCGTGTAATTAGGTTTTCCTAGGACCTTCGACTTAGAGTATGGCATACCAGTTCCACGCTTCTTTTGTATCAACCAATTAGGGGAATAGAGGATTCTCCTGCGCTTTTGGGGGCTGGAAGCCGAAGAAGAAACTCTATGAAGAGATTTACTAAAACCATGGCAGACATGATGCTAATGGTGGTGGCCGTTTGTGCCGCTGGATGTGGAAGTAACAAACAAGCAATCGAAACCTACAAAGCACCTCATGGCACAATTTCCCCTGGTGTTGAAATGGTCATGCCTTGTGCGGCGGAATCCAAAAGCGATGCCAACTATTTTAGGGAATTGGGCGTGGGCAATGATGCGGACAAACAGCAGGCGCGTCTGAAAGCCATTACAGGAGCGAATCGAATGCTGAACCAAAGGTTGGGGGGCGTGGTGAAAGGCATTTCAGAAGATTATGTCAAGAATGTTACTGGTGAAAAAGTGAACGAAATGCAGGCTCTTTTGGAAGGTCGATTGTTGAAGGTGGTTGACAAGGTGCTGAACGATGCCGATAATGCCTGCGAAAAGATGTTTCTTACCGAGGCGGGTACTTGGGAGTCGTATTATGTAGTTGAAATATCAAAGCATGTACTCATCGACAAAATGGCTGATGCCATGGCTCAGGACGAAGCATTGCAAATAGAGTTCGATCGTGATAAGTTTCGTAACAGTGCTCAAGGAATCATGAATGAGGTTAAATGATTATGCCATGAAGAAGACTATTATTACCATTGTTTTAACCTTGATGGCAATAGTTTCGTTTTCGCAGAAATTGCCAGATTGGATTATCAACAAGCCCAGTCCGACCAACAGCACTTATCTTTATGTGGTGGAATCAGCTACGGGACAAACAGAAATGCAGGCTCGAAACCGAGCTATTGGAGAAGTGTTTCGCTCTACGGCAATGCATATTGGTCAACCTTTCGATTCTGAGGAAATCAACCTTGCTTTGCAAAGAGGAACAGAGTATTATGTGATTTCTTCACAATACAACATACCTATCAACAAAGTGTGTGAATACACTGATAATAAGACTTCGCCTTGCCGAGTTTATGTCCTTTGTCAGGTGGCCAAGGCTGGAAATATCCGTGTGGAGTTTGATGAATTTAATGGTTGCTATGAAGGAGCTAACAAGTATTTTGCTGACGAGGCTTTGTACGCGAATGGCTTTACTATTTCACAGAATGGGAAAAAATTGAGTGATCATGAAATCAGGACGCTTTTTGCTAATTCAAACTCATATAGTTTATATGATGAAGGGATGAGGATTTGGAATAAAGATTTTGAAACAATTCATGGTTTGGCAGTTGGATTTGGAGCAGCATCAATAACGGTAGGAGTAGTATTTCAAGGAGTTTTTTGGCCTCTCTATGCAGAAGTCAATGAAAGAGTTGAATATTATGAGAATGCACTGAAATACTACAGTTATTATGAGTATGGTGATTATGATTCACTCAAACGCAATTATGAGGAATATCTTGAAAAGGCAGAAAAGAGAAAGAAGATTGCTATTACAGGATTGTGGCTGATTGGGGGAGGTACTGTGTTGATTGTCGCAGAAAATTTAATGGAAAAAGCTGTGCTTTCATCGGGCAAAGCCAAAATCCGCAAAGCCGTCAATCTCTACAACAATGGCAGGATGTATTCGCAAAGCGATTATGAAATTGAATACGGCTTGACTGGGAATGGCATTTACTTTAGTCTTTGGTTTTAAGGATTAATTTCATTTCTTCAATTCCTCAATATCAGGCAAAGCACGTCGCAACTCTTCAGGCATGTCGGTAGCCGTCTTATAGGTGGCCAGGCCCATGGGCTTGGAGGAAGCGATATTTTCGGAAAAATAATCCTCAATAAGTGCCAAAATTTCAATAATTCTCCCTATAACAGTGCTTTTTTTTATCAAAAATCTCCCTATATAAGGGATTTTTGCTATTTTTGCCGCAAAATAAGGAGGAAATATGATTGACACCACTTTGATTGCCTATATGGAGGAGATGCTACGCCAAACGCCGAATGACTTTGTGCGCTATATGGCCGACCGAATCAATTGGGACAGCCGCTTGGTTGGTATTGTTGGGCCGAGAGGTGTGGGCAAATCTACCATGCTGCTGCAACGGCTGAAAGCCCATCGCCAAGATGGATTTTGGCTTTATGTTTCGGCAGACCATACCTATTTCGCTAACCATAGTTTGGTGGATTTGGCTGACGACTTCGTGAAAGAAGGCGGAACCCATCTCTATATTGACGAGGCGCACAAGTACCGCAATTGGTCTCGTGAGTTGAAGCAAATTTACGATGTGCATCCCGATTTGCATGTTGTCTTCACGGGATCTTCCGTGCTTGACATTACGAAAGGCGAAGCCGATTTGAGCCGCCGTGCCTTGATGTATTCTATGCAGGGTTTGTCGTTTCGTGAGTATCTTGAATTGTTCCATGGTGTGAAGACGGAAACATATTCCTTAGAAAAAATAATTTCGCACAAGGTAGAATTGCCTGTTCCGCATCCCTTGCCTTTGTTCCGCGAGTATTTGGCTTCTGGTTATTATCCTTTCGCCAAGGAAAGCGGCTTTGCCATCAGGATGGAACAAATCATTTCGCAAACGATTGACTCTGATATTCCGCAATATGCCGACATGCTGGCTTCCACGGCGCGAAAACTGAAACAAATGCTGGCGGTGATTGCAGAATTGGCTCCTTACAAACCCAACGCTGATAGTCTTGCCGCCGAGTTGCATGTCAGCAAAAACAATGTGCCCGATTATTTGATATACCTCGAAAAGGCGGGAATGATTGGCTTGCTGCGCGACGATACCGGCGGATTACGCGGCTTGGGAAAAGTGGAAAAGGTATATGTCGACAATCCGAGTTTGATGACGGTTTTGGCCAATGGAAGGCCCGAAGTTGGCAATTTGCGTGAGACTTTTTTCTACAATCAGATGCGAGTGATGCACAAAGTGCTTGCTTCTAAGGAATCTGACTTTGTTGTCGGAGATTACACTTTTGAAGTTGGCGGGCGTAAGAAAGGGAAGAAGCAAATCCAAGACATTCCGAATGGCATCGTCGTAAAGGATGACATTGAATTCGGCCACGGCATAGTCATCCCGCTTTGGCATTTTGGCTTGACTTACTGAACTTTAGGACATCAAAAAAGCCTCCCAAATTTTTGAGAGGCTTTTTCAAATTTTTAACCGAGATAACTCTTCAGGATCTTGCTGCGGCTGGTGTGTTTCAACCGGCGTATGGCCTTTTCCTTGATCTGGCGCACGCGCTCGCGCGTCAGGTCGAATTTCTCACCAATCTCTTCCAACGTCATCGGGTGGCTGCCGTTCAGTCCGAAGTATAGGCGGACGACATCCTGCTCCCTTTGCGTCAGGGTGGAGATGGCTCGGTCAATTTCTTTGCGCAACGACTCATACAGAAGCTCGGTCTCAGGCGTCGGGGCCTCCTCGCTTTTCAGCACGTCGTACATGGTGTTGTCTTCATCCTGCACGAGCGGTGCGTCCATCGAGATGTGGCGACCGGCGTTCTTCATCGACTCTTTCACTTCCTGCTCCGTGATTTCTAAGACCTCGGCAATCTCCTCTGCATTGGGTTCACGCTCAAACTCTTGCTCTAACTTAGCATAAGTCTTGTTGATTTTGTTGATGGAACCGATTTTGTTCAGGGGGAGACGGACAATACGCGATTGTTCGGCCAAAGCCTGTAGGATGGACTGACGAATCCACCACACGGCGTAGGAAATGAACTTGAAACCTCTGGTTTCGTCGAAACGTTGTGCGGCTTTGATCAGACCCAAGTTGCCTTCGTTGATTAAGTCGGGAAGACTGAGGCCTTGGTTCTGATACTGTTTTGCTACGGAGACTACAAAGCGCAAGTTGGCCTTGGTGAGTTTTTCCAATGCGATCTTGTCGCCTTGCTTGATACGCTGGGCCAATTCAACCTCTTCTTCAGCCGAAATCAGCTCAACCTTACCAATCTCTTGCAGGTACTTGTCGA